>Ga0182016_10000034_pt1 | contig 138837 bp, 128 predicted proteins | sample 712S2MmetaG_FD_120491 | JGI IMG/M metagenome (GOLD analysis project Ga0182016, IMG submission 120491) | Permafrost microbial communities from Stordalen Mire, Sweden - 712S2M metaG | ecosystem: Environmental > Terrestrial > Soil > Wetlands > Permafrost | place: Sweden: Stordalen | collected... | reverse complement strand
TATCGCGGCTCGGTGCGTCGCCGACGCGCAGCAGGCCGTGCGTCCCGGAATCGAACCAGAGGAAAAACGTCGGATAGAACACGATCCCCGCCGCGTCGGTCTCGCCGAAGCGGACGCGCGTGCGCATGATCGCCTGCAATCCCATTAGGCGGCCGGCAGTTTGGGCAGCTTGAGGCCGATCTTCTCGACGAGCACGCGCGCGCGCTCGAGATAATCGGCGCGCATCGCTTCGTTCGTTCGTTCCTTGATGCCCCACTTGCGGTAGAGCTCGTTGTTCTTCGAATTCGCGCGCCCGAAGAATGCCGGCAGCGTGGGGAAGAGCTTGTTGATGCCCGCCTGCACGCCGCTGCGGCCTTCGGCCGTCTGCACGAGTTCGGCGCACGCGCGTTCGCCGAACGTGGCGTGGAATTTCTCCTCCGGCATCGTGATCTTCGCGGCTTTGCGCAGCGGCACGTAACTGCAGCTGAGAAGATCTTCGACTTGCAAGATTTCGGCCAGGTCGCCGATCATCTTGAGGACGCAGAACTCGGCCCAGCCGCCGAGCGTCGTATCGAAAATGTTGAGCGAGCGCTTCTCGGTGCGGCCCGGAATCATCGTATCTTCCGCCACGCCGATGGCTTTGCCCATCTTCGCGAACCGCACGTGGTGACCGTACTCTTCCATCGCGATACGGCAAGCGTGCCACTTCCAATACGGCGTCGGCGCAAAGGCAATCGCCGGCTCGTCGTACACGGTTGCCCCGGCCAATTCGTTGATCGCGTGGCTGACGATGATCTTCTTGACCAGCTCTTGGTACTCGGCGGGCTGTTGGAGTAACTCGGCGGGCGTGGCGACGACAAATGGTGCGGCGGGCGTAGGCACGGCAGACTCCTAGAGAACGGGGGTCGTAGAAAACGCGTCGAGATCGGTTTCGAGCGCGGTGAAATGCGGGGCGAACTGGCTATCGACGAGCGCGGCGAGGTCGTCGAGCGACGGATCGGGCGCGGTCGTGGCGCGCGCAAGCGGGCGCGGCTGCGAGAACACGAACGTTTCACGCCCGCGTACGCCGAATACCTGTCCCGTGATGTGCTGCGCGCGGGCCGAGCAGAGGTACGACGTGAAGCGGCCGATCGGTGCGGGCGGGATGGAGAGCGCGGCGGCTTTATAGATCGCTTGCGCCGGCGTTGCGGGCACGATCGTTTCGGTCACGCGGGAAGCCGCAAATGGGGCGATCATGTTCGAGGTGACGCCGCTGCGCGCCATATCGAGCGCGGCAATGCGCATCAGGCCGAAGAGACCGGCCTTCGCGCTGGCGTAGGCGCCTTGACCGTAGTTCCCGTAGAGCGCGGCCGTCGAGCCGATCGTAACGATGCGGCCCCAGCCGTACGGCTCGCCGCCGCGTGCCTGCTTCGCGTTTTCGCGCAGCACCGGCGTCGCCGCGCGCAGCAAGTCGAACGCCGCCGTCAGGTCGGTCGCAATCACGGCTTCGAAGTCGGCGCGATTGCCTTTGAAGAGAAACGCGTCGCGCAAGATCGCCGCGTTGTTGACGACGATGTCGAGGCCGCCGAAACGTTCGCACGCTAGCGCAACGGCAGCGTCAGCGAATCCCGGTGCGGTAACGCTCTGCGCGAGCGGCACGACGGCATCGCCGCATTCTGCTGCGAACGCGGCGATGAGCGCAGGATCTTCCGTGCGGCCATCGATCGATGCACCGTTGTCGGCAGCGACGACGCGCACGCCGCGTGCGATGAGGTCGCGTACGATGGCAGCACCAACGCCGCGCGCGGCTCCGGTAACGATGGCGACGCGGCCGGCAAGGTCATTCACACCGGCAGACTTACCGTCAGAAGAGCGGCGAATACTCCTCGGGGATCGTCGTGGCGGCTTCAACGATGGAAATACTGGGCGTTCGGCCGCTGACGAACGTCGTGTACATCACGCCGACGTCGTGGCCTTCGTGCGAGAGCCGGGTGGCGCAGATCATCCGCCAGCCCTTCGGCATTTCGTCCGGCTTCTCGGCCGCACCCGGAAAGGGCGGCTCCGTGCGCAAGCCGTGTTCGGCTTCGAGCGCCGAGGCTTCGGTTTTTTTCGCCAGCGCGATGAGCTCTTCGCCCGACGCAACGTTGGGAAGTTGCCAACCTAGCACGCGGATCACATGATCGCGATACGTGCGCATGACACCGTTGAGAAGATCGGGATGTACAGCCATTGACGACGCACTCCTTGGCGCAGTCGTTAGCTCCATCCCTCCCGGGAGCCCGCATTGTGACAAACGGGCCCCGGCATGTACTGCCGAGGCCCGTTTGCTTGTGCTGCGTTACCGCGGTTGTGCGGTCAGTCGCGACGGGGAGGACGGCGTCCGCGACCGCGCGGCGCACCGTTACGATCGCCGCCGCCCGAACCGGCAGCTTCTTCGCTGCGCGGTGCCGGTGCCGGTGCACCACCCTCGTCGCCGCCGCCGAGAACGGCCTTGCGCGAGAGGTTGATGCGGCCTTGCGAATCGATCTCGACAACCTTCACCATGATCTGGTCGCCGATCTTGACCACGTCTTCGACGCGCTCGACGCGTTGCGGCGCGAGCTGCGAGATGTGGACCAGGCCTTCTTTACCAGGCAGAATCGCGACGAACGCACCGAAGTTCATCAAGCGCGTTACCGTACCGAGGTACGTCTCGCCGACTTGCACGGACTTCGTGAGCGCTTCGACCATCGCTTTGGCCTTTTCGGCCGCAACGCCGTCGGGCGCCGAGATGAAGACGTGTCCGTCGTTCTCGATGTCGATCTTTGCGCCGGTATCCGCGATGATCTTGTTGATGACTTTGCCGCCGGGTCCGATCACGTCTTTGATCTTGTCGGGGCTGATCGTCACAACGAGCATGCGCGGTGCGTACGGGCTCATCTCGGTGCGCGCTGCAGGCAGCGTTTCCTTGAGCTTGTCGATGATCGACAGGCGCGCTTTCTTGGCTTGCGCCAAGGCTTCGCGCATGATGTCGATCGTGATCCCGTCGACCTTGATGTCCATCTGGATCGCCGTGATACCATCGACGGTTCCGGCGACCTTGAAGTCCATCTCGCCGAGCGAGTCTTCCATGCCCTGGATGTCGGTGAGGACGGCGTGTTTCTTGCCGTGCAAGATCAGACCCATCGCGATACCGCCGACATGTTTCTGAATCGGCACGCCGGCATCCATCAGTGCGAGCGTCGAACCGCAGATCGACGCCATCGACGACGACCCGTTGGATTCGAGCGTTTCACTGATTAAACGCATCGTGTAGGGGAACTCATCCTGCGGCGGCAGGATCGGCACCAGCGCGCGCTCCGCGAGGTGACCGTGGCCGATTTCGCGCCGGCCCGGACCGCGCATCGGGCGCGTCTCGCCGACCGAATACGGCGGGAAGTTGTAGTAGTGCATGTAGCGCTTGTTCGGAATCGCCATGATGCCGTCGAGGCGCTGTTCGTCGCCGATCGAACCGAGGGTCGCGGCGGTGAGCACTTGCGTTTGTCCGCGCTGGAACAGGCCGGTACCGTGAACGCGCGGCAAGTAGCCGACCTTCGACCAGATCGGCCGGATCTCGTCGGCCTTGCGACCGTCGGGACGCAACTTCTCGTCGACGACCATGACGCGAAGTTCTTCCTCTTCCATCGTCTTGATGATCTTGTCGAAGTCTTTGTTGTTCTTGTCTTCGAGCGCGGCGCGAACTTCGAGTTCTTTGACGCCGGCTTTTTCGAGCGCGGTTTCTTTGGAGAGCTTCGCGAACGCGGTATTGCGCTCGCCCTTCTCGACGATGCGCATCGCTTTGGCGACGTCTTTTTTGAACGTCTTGCGCGTCCACGCATCGAGCGCTTCGTTGACGGTGAGCAGCGGATACGTCCGCTTTTTCTTGCCGACTTTTTTCTGCAGCTGGTTGATCGCGGTAACGATCTTTTTGACCGCGGCGTGGCCGAACTCTACAGCACCGAGGAGATCTTCCTCGGAGATTTCATGTCCGCCGCCTTCGACCATCATCACGCCGTCGAGCGTGCCGGCGATGACGATGTCCATGCCGCCGGTTTCATACTGCGGCAGCGTGGGGTTGATGATGTACTTGCCGTTCTCATCGCGGCCGACGCGTACGGCGGCGACGTTCTTGGCGAACGGGATGTCGGAAACGGCAAGCGCGGCACCTGCGCCGCATACGGCGAGCACGTCGGCGTCGAGTTCGCGATCGATCGAGAGCACGGTCGCCACGATCATGATGTCGTTGCGGAAGCCGTCTTCGAAGAGCGGACGGATCGGACGATCCATTTGACGGGCGCTCAAGGTGCCGTGCTCGGAGGCACGTCCTTCGCGCTTGATGTAGCCGCCCGGGATCTTGCCCGCGGCATACATCTTCTCTTCAAATTCGCAGGTCAGGGGAAAGAAATCGACGCCCGAGCGGGGTTGCTCCGAGGCGGTGACGGCGGTAAGGACAACGTTCGCATCGCCGTAGCGGATGAGAACACTGCCGTTGGCTTGCTTAGCAAGCTCGCCGGTCTCGATCGTCAGGGTGCGACCCCCGATCTCGAGAGAGACGGATTCTGGCACAAATACTCCTAAATTTTCTTATTGTTTGTCGTTTTATTGAACGCGTTAAGGTTCGCTCCGGCCGTACAATTGCCTCGTCGCGGCCCTTTTTGAGCAAGCAAGCCCGAGCGAAACGCCTTAAGGGCGTTTAACGTTTTGCCGCGCTGCGCACCGGATATGGACATGGGTGAGGAGCCCCTATGCAGTCGCAGTCCCGGTTCTCCGCAGCCCGTTTTTCCGAAATCGATGGCGACCGCATCAGCAAGGCGCAATGGCACATCGTGGTCATTTCGGGCATGGGGTTCTTTACCGACGCCTATGACCTGTTCATCATCGGCGTCGTGCTCAAGCTGCTGAAAACCGAATGGCACATCAGCCCGTTCGAAATGGCCATTGTCGGCGCGACGGCCCTGGTGTCGGCGGCCATCGGCTCCGCGGTCTTTGGGCGAATCGCCGATGTCTTTGGGCGCAAATACATTTACGGATTCGAGGTACTCGTGCTTGGCGCGGGGGCCATCGCGTCGGCATTCTCTCCGAGCATCTGGTGGCTGGTTGCATTCCGTTTTATCCTCGGCCTCGGGATCGGCGGGGACTATCCGGTCAGCGCAACGATCGCAAGCGAGTTCGCCGGAAAGAAGACCCGCGGACTTATGATTTCCAGCGTCTTTGCGATGCAAGGCATCGGTCTGATCGTCGGTCCGCTCCTGGCGATCGCGCTCCTCGCCGTGAAAGTTCCGCAAGATCTCGTGTGGCGGATCCTGCTCGGCGCGGGCGCGATACCGCCGCTCGCCGTCTTCTGGGCGCGCCGTCATCTGAAAGAGACGCCGCGCTTCGCGCAACTGGCTGAGGGCGCAAGCGACGACGTCGCCAAGGCGGCGAAGCGGTTGGGTTTCGTTACCGCACTCAAGGAGGCGTTCGGAACCGACAAAACGCTGGTCAAGTGGCTTGTCGGTACGTCGCTCGCCTGGTTCTTTCTCGATCTCGCGTACTACGGTAACACGATTTCCAATCAAGCGTTCGTCTCTGCCGTCAGCGAGCATGCATCGCAAATTCACGATCTCGTGGTGTCGCTGCTCGTCTTCACGTTTGCCGCGTTCCCCGGTTATTTGCTGTCGGTCTACGGCATGGATAAATGGGGCCGTAAGAAGATTCAGCTGCTCGGCTTTGCGATGATGGCCGTAAGCTTTATCGCGATCGCGTTTCTCGGCGATGCGAAAACGATCATCGTGCCGTTTGTCGCGCTGTACTGCCTCAACTATTTCTTCACCGAGTTCGGGCCGAATACGACGACGTTCGTTCTTCCGGCGGAGATTTTTCCGGTATCCGTGCGTACCACGAGCCACGGCATCTCGGCCACCGTCGGTAAGCTCGGCGCAGCGGTCGGGACGTTCAGCTTCCCGTTGCTGCAAGCCAAATTCGGGCTGCCCGGCCCAATGTGGGTGGCGGGCGCATCGTGCATCGTAGGGCTGGCGATTACGTGGGCATTGCTGCCGGAGCCGAACGGCCTTGACCTCGAGGAAGCATCACGCGATACGACGTTCGAGAAAGGCCGCTCGCTCCAGCCGGCGCCTGCTACTTAATTCCGAGGACGCGCGTCAATGCGAGGATCGCCGCGGCGAAAAGGCCGCCGCCGAGGAACATGCACACCGGCAGGGTGAGCACCCATGCCAGCAAGATGTTGCGCAGCGTGTCGCCCTGGAGACCGGATCGATTCGCAGCCATCGTGCCGGCGATGCCCGATGAAAGAATATGCGTCGTGCTCACCGGCAAGCCGAATTGGTCGGCCGCTTCAATGAGCGCGTACGTCACCGTTTCGGCCGCCGCACCCTGGCCGTAGGTGAGATGTGCCTTGCCGATTTTTTCACCGACGGTGACGACGATGCGTTTCCAGCCGATCATCGTGCCGAAACCGAGTGCAAAGGCGACCGCGATCTTCACCCACACGGGAATGAATTTGGTGAACGAGTCGACGCTCTTCTGAAATGCCTTGAGCGTCGTTACGTCGGCCGGGTCGTCGATTTTCTTGCTCTTGACAAGTTTATCGATCGATGCGGCAACGAGATACATGTTGGTACGGATGTCGCGCTTTTCTTGTTCGGGCAAGCCGGTGAACGACGTTTTGCCCTGCAGTCCGCTCACGACCTTGCCGTTGAGGTCGCCCATCGAGCCCCACACGTTTTCCGAATACGCGCCGCCGGCTTTGATGAAGTTGGAGATCACCCCTTCGTCGTCGGTCTGCGCTTTGTTCGGCAGGCCCTGCGTGCCCACGTGCTTGAGGAGCACGGTCTGCGATGATTGGCTCGCCGACGCGAGCGCGGCGATTTGCGCCGGCGATGCGTCGGGATTGAGCGCGTAGATGGCCGGGATGATGCCGATGAGCACGAGCATGATGAGCCCCATGCCTTTTTGTCCGTCGTTCGAACCGTGCGCGAAGCTCACGCCCGTACACGTCAAGAACAGCACGGCGCGCACGGGCCACGGTGGCGGCGCGTTCTCCGGCGGCGCTTCGTAGAGCGCCGGATACTTGATGACCAATTTGATCAGCAGAAACAAGCCCCCGGCGAGCACGAAACCGAGTACCGGCGAGATGAGCAGCGCCGTCACCGTATCTTGAACCTTGCCCCAGTTCACGCCGTCTCCGAACACGTGCCCCGGCGCGAGCAGAGAGTTGGCGAGACCCACGCCGATGATCGAGCCGATCAACGTGTGCGAACTCGATGCCGGCAGTCCGAGGTACCACGTGCCGAGATTCCAGATAATTGCCGACGTGAGCATCGCAAACACCATCGCGGCGCCGGCGGCCGACCCGACGTGCACGACGAGTTCGACCGGCAGCAGCGCTACGATTCCGAAGGCGACCGCGCCGTTCGACGTGAGCACCCCCGTTAGGTTCATGAGACCCGACCATACCACCGCGAGCGGTGCCGGCATGGTACGTGTGTAGATTACCGTTGCAACGGCGTTTGCCGTGTCGTGAAAGCCGTTCACGAATTCGAACGTAAGAGCAAAACCGAGCGCAAATACAAGCGCGACGATCGTTAAAGGATCCATCCCCACGGTTTTACCCTGGACCGGTTAAGGGGGATTTAAGACAATGTCATCTTTATCTCGCGGGAATACGATGTCGTCATGTCAGTGCGATTTCTCGTTTGTCCGCCGGCAGCTCCCGCTCTCGATGGCTCGAGCGGCCGGCAATGGTTCCGGTTCGTCGAAATGTTGCAGTGCGCGGGTGACGTCGAACTCGTTGAAATGAGGCCGCGCGAAGGCGTTCCCGGTTTGATATTCACATCCGACGCGGCGTTCATCAACGGCAAACTCGCGATTCTCTCGAGCTTCCGGCATGCCGAGCGGCGGCGCGAACAGGCGATCTTTCGCGAGGCCCTCGTGGGCGCCGGTTTTGCCACGACGTACCTGCGCGAATCGTACTTCGAAGGCGCGGGCGACGTTCTCCTCGATCGTACGCGGCCGGTGTGTTATGCCGGCTACGGGTGGCGTACGGAACGCAGCGCCGTGTTGCAACTGCACGAGTTTCTCGGCTGCCGGGTGTTGCCGCTGCTGCTGGTCGACGAGCGATTCTTTCATGTGAACATGGCGTTGTGTCCGCTCAGCAGCGGGCACGTGCTCGCCTACATGGGCGCTTTCTCGCCGCACGCGCAGATGCTGCTGCGGCGCGCGATCGGCGGCGAGTACGTGATCGATATCGGAATCGATGATGCACTCGACCTAGCGTGCAACAGCGTCGAGGTCGGAGGGGACGCGCTGATCTTGCATCGCGCGAGCCGCGGTCTGCGCGCGCGGCTGAACGACATCGGATATCGCGTGTTTTGCACCGAACTCGGCGCGTTCATTCGCGCGGGCGGTTCGGCGAAGAGTCTCACGCTGCAGCTCGACCACGAAGACTCGACCGCCGCCTAGGGCAGGTTGCCGGTCGCACGGAAACGGTGCGAATGAAGACCTTCTACGACGAGTGGCTGCAAGCGCAGAATGACATTCAAGCGGAGCTGAAGGCCTCACTCGAAGTCGCGCGCGACCGGGATATCCCGTGGGTGAGCACGCCGCAGGATGCCAAGGTCAAACTCATGGTGGCGAACTCGCTGGGCTTCGCGACGATGGGCAGCAACGTGCTCAAGAGCGAGATTCCGGTGGGCTGGCATACGGGGAAGCATCGCCACGGTGAAGAGTCGATGCACATTCTCGCGGGCGAAGGCTTCAGCGTCATCGCCGGACAGCGCTTCGACTGGCACAAGAGCAGCACGCTGCAGATTCCGTTCTGGGCCGAGCATCAGCATTTCAACACCGGCAGCGTCCCCGTGCTCTCCATATCTGCGATGGCGTTCGACCTCGAGCGCTTCGTGCGTGTCGCGCGGCTCGAACAGATCGAGACCTGCGGACCGAACGATGACGCCGTGCTCGCGGCGCAGCCCGCTGCGAGCGGTGAATATTATGCCGACGGCACGCGGGCGATCATCCACATCGAAGATGCGCCGGCCGACGACGATTCACTCGAGCCTCAAGGGAACATCGCGGCACTAAAAAATCAGCACGACTACATTCAGTATCTGGTCGTGCCGAAGAACGGCTTCCATACGGTGAGCGTCGCGATCACGCACCAGTGGATCGAACCGCCGTTTCACAACAGCGGCCGGCACAAGCATCTCGAGGCCGTGGTGTACGCGGTCGAAGGCGAAGGATACACGGAGATGCAGGGCAATCGCGTGGCGTGGGAAGCGGGCGACGTGCTCTACGTGCCGCCCGCAATGTGGGAACACCAGCACATGAACGACAACCCGAATCCGATCAAGCAACTGCGCATCGCGTTCGGCATCCGTCAGTGGTTCACGTCGGTCTGGCCCGAAGGCTTCACCAACCAGCGCGTCTACGACAAGTACGGCAAACCAATCGAAGCCGGCCCAATCGTCCGCGAACGCGAACGCCGTTTATAGACGCTCCCCTGCCACAGAGTGCACGTAGTGGCGGATTACGAAGCGTTGTACGTCGCGTAGGCTCTTCACCTCGCCGGCGGCGGCAGCATCTCGTAAGCGTGCGGTTAGGTCGTCGAGTTGGGGCGGGGTGAACTGTTGCGCGGTGCCGAGGTTGCGCGCGACTTCGATGAGGATGTCGGCGTCGGGGTAGCCGATCGTGTATTCCAGGAAGCGGTCGCGGATTGCTTCGTCGACGAGGTCGGGGCGGTTCGTGGTGAGCACGACGACGGCGCGGCTCGTATCGAGTTCATCGACGGCGTGAAAGAACACGCTGTCTTGCGAGAAGTGCCATTCCTTGACGTGCTCGCTGCCGCGCGCCATCAGGATCGACTCGACGTCGTCGAAGAGCAGCACCGTGCGCTGTCCCGCGGTGGTGAAACCCGACTGCGCGTGCGCGAAGATGTCGCGGATGCGTTCCTCGCTCTCGCCGTAACGCGAGCGCGCGATCGCGCTGCCGTCGACGAGCGCCATCACGATCGACGGTTCGTCCGGTGTCGCGGCAAACCGCCGGCCAAGTTCGTAGGCCAAGCGGCGCGCGAGCGTCGTCTTCCCGGTACCGGGCGGGCCGCTCAGAAAAAAGCCCTTGATCAAACCGCGCTTGATGCCCGAGCGCCATTGATGCTCGACGATCTGCGCGAGTTCGTTCAGTACCGTGTGATAGCGCGCGCCGAGGATATCGCGCGTGCCGAATTGTTCGTCGAGATCGGCGAAGTGCAGCAGGTTCTCCGCTGCGAGCGGGCCGCCGTGGTGATGACCGTTGCCGTGGCCGTGCCCGTGATCGCTCACGGCGTTAGGGTTTGCCCTCGAGCGCGTCGGCCGCCGCGGCGATACCGTCGATGTACGTCTGCCACACGTAGAGGTTGATGCGGCATGCTTCTACCGCCGCATCCGCCATACCGAGCCGCTCCGCATCGCGCGCGACGGTTTGCCAACCGAAGTTCGAATGGATGATGTCGGCTTCTTCGTGCAACGAGAAGAACACGAGTTGATCGTCGCTCAAGTGAAACAGATCGCCCCAGCGTTTGCGCTCGAGCCCAAACCATCCGAGTTCGCGAAAGAGTCCGGTGCCGTAGCCCGGCACGTTGCTGCGTTCCGCGCACGTGTTCGCCATCAGCCCTTCGAGCCAGTGGCGATTCTTCATCAGCGCTTCCCACGCAAGCCAGCACAGCTGCGTCGTTTGCAACGGCTGCGCGCTGCGGATGTCATCGAGAGACATCCCGATGTGCTCTCCCTGCTCTTCGAGAATCGCCCAGTGCGGTTTGCCGCCGCCGAACTCATGGTCGGCAATGAGTTCTTGCGATGACGCGTTGATGATGCCCATGCGCGTATCCCAATCGGGCGTATTGACCGCGACCGAAAGTTTGAGTACCGAATTCCGGTAACGCGTATTGAGCCGGTGCTGGCGCACGAACATCTTCGCACGCTCGACCGTCAGCGGTTCGCGAAAAAAGCGAACGCTGTTGCAAAATTTGTCGACCTCAGCGTCGAGCCGCTGCAATACATCCATCGAGGCGCGCCTTCGCGAGCCTCGACGGTGAACGCTTTTTGTCTACCTGCGCAGACCGAGGTCGGCGATGAGCTTGCGGTAGCGCTCGATATCTTTGCCCTGGAGATAGCCCAGAAGGCGCCGGCGCTGTCCGACTTGCATGAGCAAGCCGCGGCGGCTGTGGTGGTCCTTCTTGTGAATCTTCAGATGCTCGGTCAGCTGGTTGATCGACGAGGTGAGGATGGCGATCTGAACGTCGGCTGAACCGGTGTCGTTGGGGCCGCGGCCGAACTTGGTCGCGATCTCCGTCTTTTGTTCTTTGGTCAGGGGCACGGAATACCAGGCTTTCGTGAAACGACGTGTCTCGCTCGGATCCAGACCCGCGTCAATGACGCATCCAGTCCGGCGACCGACGAATGGTATCAAATCGGGCAATTCCTGTCAAAGACGGAGCAAGGCGTCGCTCGCGCGCGCGCGAACCCGCGCTCGTGACCTCCGAAGCGTTTGTCCCCGTCGGCCCCGTCGCCGAGATCGTCCCCGGCAGCTCAAAAACCGTTGTGGTTGAAGGCCGTGAGATCGCCGTTTTTAACGTCGGCGGCACGTTTTACGCAATCGAAAACTACTGCCCGCACCAGGGCGCCTCGCTCGCCGAGGGCTGGCTCGACGGCACTACGATCACGTGCCCCTGGCACGCTTGGTGCTTCAACCTCACCGACGGCACGATGACGCTCGGCGCATTTGCCCGGGTCGACCCCTACGATGTCCGCGTCGAAGAGGGCCAGGTCTCGGTGAGCAGCCGGCCACGGCGGCCCGAAGTCACCTAAAGCAGCGCTCGCCGCAGCCCGGCCAGAGTGGCCGAGCCGGTCGCGAACATCGCGATCCGCAGCCCCTCGACGAGCGCGCCGATGAGCTCGTCCACCGCGGCCCGCGAGATTGTGGCGGCTTCGAGGAACGGCAGCGCGAGGCCACACAGATCGGCTCCGAGCGCGATCGCCCGGGCAATGTCCACGCCGGTCCGCACGCCGCCGCTGGCGATCAGCGGCATCGAGGGAAACCGCGCACGCAGGGCGCACACCGCCTCGGCCGTGGGCTGGCCCCAGCCGGCAAACGTTTCCGCCAGCGCCTCGCGGCCGTCGTCGCCCGAACGCTTGCCCTCGACCCGCGCCCACGAGGTGCCGCCCGCGGCTGCCGTGTCGATCCCCGCGACGCCCGCGTCGAGCAGCCGCGCCGCCGTCACCGGGGAGATCCCGGACCCGACGCTCTTCGCCACAACCGGCACGTCGAGCGCCGCGCACAGTTCGGCGATCTTCGGCAGCAGACCGCGGAAGTTCGTGTCGCCGCCGGGCTGGAGCGCTTCTTGGAGCGGGTTGAGGTGGAGAAAGAGCGCGTCGGCGCGCAGCTCGGCGATCATCCGCTGCACGTCGTCGATGCCGATGCCGTAGTTCAGCGATACTGCGCCGATGTTCGCGAAGAGCACCGCCTGCGGCGCGACCGCGCGCACGTCGAAGGTGTGCATGAGCGCCGGATTTTCGATCAGCGCGCGCCCGCTGCCGAGGCCCATCGCGATGCCGCTCGCCTCGGCAGCCTCGGCTAGCCGCAGGTTCAGCTCCGCGGCGCGCGCGGTGCCGCCGGTCATCGATGAGATCAGGATCGGGGCACGCAGCCGGAAGCCGAGAAAGCGCGCCGCGCAGTCGACGTCGTCGAGCGCGATCTCCGGCAGTGCTTCGTGACGCAAGCGCACGCCCGACCAGCCGGCATCCAGCGTCGAGGCGACGTCGTCGTCGAGGCAAACGTCGAGGTGGCGCGCTTTGCGCGCCTCGGTGGCATGAATCCCCGGTTGGAGCACGCCCTCGCCCTTCCACAGGCGTTCCCCGCAGCCTCGCCAATCGGAAGCCCACGATGGACCCCACCTATGATGGAACGCTCGGCACGGCCGGCGGCCCCGCGTTCGCGGCCGCGCTGCTGGCGCTCGCCGAGGCCGAGAAGCTCGATGCGGCGGCGCTCGCGGCGAAGGCCGGATTGCCTCCCGAAACGCTGGCTCGCGTGTTTGCCGGAACCGAGCGGATCGGCGTGCCTGCGATGGCGCGCTTGGCGAAGGCGCTGCGCCTGAAGGCGGTCGAGTTCATGCAGAAGAGCGGCCTGCTCTCGCTCGAGGTCTACGCGATGGGCCTCGACCCGCTCTACTTTTTGCCCGATGGGCCGATCCGCTTCGATGCGCGGATCTACATGCGCGAGATCAATCCGCGCCATTCGGTGCCCGAAGGCGACATGCTCAAGCGCAATCCCGCGCTCAAGGCACTGCGCGATGATGTGGTCCTCGACCCGATCGGCCATCTGGAAGTCGAGCTCACATACTTGCTTCGGGCGGCGGTGCAATCGACGGGCGGATCGTTGTAGGTCATTGCACGCCGCTTTGGGGAAATAGCAATTATTATGGAGATCGAAGGCAAACGGGTCGCCGCGCTGGTCGGCGACGGATTCGAAGAATCGGAACTACTGGATCCCAAGCGCGCGCTCGAAGAAGCGGGCGCCGTCGTGACGATCGTCGGTGTCGACGACCGCGCGTTACAAAAAATTCGCGGTAAGAAGGGGCTCGACGAAGGTCAGAGCGTCAAAGCCGAAGAGATCGTCGCCGACGTAACGGCCGACGACTTCGATGCGATCCTGATCCCGGGCGGCATGTCGCCGGATCACTTGCGCATGAACAAAGAAGTGCAGCGCTTCGTGCGCGAGTTCGATTTGGCGAAGAAGCCGATGTTCATCATCTGCCACGGACCGCAGATCTTGATCTCCGCGCAACTGGTACGCGGGCGCACGCTGACCGGATTTGCGTCGATCGCCGACGATATCCGCAACGCCGGCGGTCTCTATCGCGATCAGCCGGTCGTGAACGACGGTAACTGGGTTACCTCACGCAACCCGCAGGACCTGATGCTCTTCAACCGCGCGATCCTCGAGAAACTCGCGTCGGCCGGTACCACGCAACCCGTCTAGCGGGCTCACTCCACTTGCGATAGTCGCGGATTGGGGCGCTCGGGGCGCCCCACTTTGTGGCATTCGCGCCACGTTCCATGTTCGGCAAGCGCGACGATGTCGGCTGTGTAATCGTAACTTCCGTTGCCGTCGAAAAACGCGCTGCCGACGGCATACGCGTCCACCGGCACGCGGTCGCGTTCGAACGCGCTGATGCGCGACGGATTGAAGCCGCCGCTAGCGACGATCTTCACGTGCGTGAAGCCCTCGGCGTCGAGTGCGTTGCGCACGTTATGGACCAGCTGCGGGTTTACGCCCGTCGGCGGAAACGTTCCCATCTGCGGAATCACCGACGCATCGACGAGCGTTCCTGACGTATCGAGACGCACGCCCCACAGGCGCGTTCCGAGGGCGCGCGCGACCGCGAGGCTCGTGCGCACGCAGTCGTTGTCGAAGTCGACGAGCGAGATCACGTTGACCGACGCATCGATGTACTCGGCGAATTTTTTCGTTGCCAGTACGGTATCTCCGGCGTATGCTGCGATGAGTGCGTGCGGCACCGTGCCCATGCCGCGCGAACCCCACCACTCCGCGTTGGCATCGGTCGACACGCCGAGCGCGCCCGAAATGTAAGCCGCATAGCCGTCGCCGGTTTGCACGAGATGGTGGTCGAAGCGGGCCGGAAAGAACAGCACTTCTTTGCCGTTGGCGGCATCGACGATGGCGCGCGCGTTGGTTGCGATGCGCGTGCGCCGCGAAAGCACGCCGAGGAACGGCGTTTCCAAATGCGCGACCAGATCGTAGTCGCCCTCGATCGTGAGGACGCTCTCGAACGGTTCGACGCGGTCGCCGTCGTAGAGCGCGTGCACGTCGAGCTGGTTCCAGCCGTCGCGCCAGCGCGTGCCGTCGTGCCGCCCGCTGCAGAGTTTGAGGATGGCGATCGCTTCATCGATCCCGCACAACACGGAGTGATTGCGCTGAAACACCTGCATGCGTACGCGCGGATGGTAGTTGTCGCGCTCGAGAATTTCGCGCGCGCGGTTAAAATACGTGTCCGAGTAATACCCGTCACGCATCTTCTCGACCGGCAAGTTGAAGATCGCCGGGTCGAGGCGATGCCGTTCGCTGCGAAGCATGGGTGGCTTGTACGCAGACGTGGTATGTTTTCCTCGTCATGGCCGAAACGCTGACGAATGCCGAGATCGCACGGCAGCTCAAAGAGATCCGCACGCTCATGGAGTTTGCGGGCGAGCCGTTTTTCAAGTTCATGGCCTACGAACGCGCGGCCGAGACGATCGAAAACGCCGCGCCGCTCGCCGACGTGCTGGCCGGCGGGCGCCTCCAAGAACTACCGGGCGTGGGCAAGACGATCGCAGCGCGGATCGGCGAGCTCTGCGAAACCGGCACGTGCGGATACCTCGAGGAGCTGCGCGCACGCTATCCCTCGACGTTGCTCGAGGTGCTGGGCGTCGGCGGCGTCGGGATGAAGACGGCGCAAATGCTGTTCGAACGGCTCGGCGTTGCGTCGCTGGCCGACCTCGAGCGGGCCCTGGCGGCCGGCGCGCTGGCCGAAATCCCGCGCCTGGGCAAGAAATCGATCGAGAACATCCGGCGCGGCGTGCTGGCGTATGTCGGCCGCGCCAAGCGCACGCCGCTGGGCACCGCGTTGCCGCTGGCGCATGAAATCGTCGCGTTTCTGGCCGCGTCGGCGCCCGCGCACGACCTCACGCCGGCGGGCAGCGTGCGCCGCAACGAGCCGCTGGTCGGCGACATCGATATCGTCTGCACGTCGGATGAGCCCGAGCCCGTGATCGCCGCGTTCGTCGGCTGGGAACGCGCAGCGGCCGTGCTCGCTGAAGGCGGCACCAAGGCCAGCATCTGGCTTGCCGGCGGTTTGCAAATCGACTTACGCGTGCTGCCGGCGCACGTGTACGGCAATTTGTTGCAGCACTTCACCGGCAGCCGCGAACACAATATTCAGCTGCGCGAACTCGCGGTGCGGAAGAACCTGCGCGTGAGCGAGAACGGCATCGTCGACTTGAACGATGGCCGGCTGATCACGTGCCGCACGGAGGCCGAGGTGTACGCGGCACTCGGGCTGCTCGAGATCCCGCCTGAGATGCGGCTCGGCGTCGGCGAAATCGAGGCTGCGCGCGACGGCTCGCTGCCGCACGTGGTGTCGCTCGCCGATATTCGCGGTGATTTTCACATGCACACGCGCTGGAGCGACGGCTCCGACACGCTCGAAGCGATGGTCGCTGCGGCGGCCGCCCGCGGGTACGAATATCATTCCATCTCCGACCATTCGCTTGGCCGCGGGCGCGGACTCGATCCCGCCGATCTGCGCGCGCAACGGGCCAGCGTGCGTGCGTTGGGCGAGCGCTATAACATCCACACCCTGTGTTCGGCCGAGGTCGACATTCTGCCCGACGGCAGCCTCGATTACGACGACGCGCTGCTGGCCGAACTCGACATCGTCGTCGCCAGCGTTCACGCAGGCCACGGCCAATCGCGCGACGAGATGACGGCGCGGCTGATCCGGGCGTGCGAGAACCGCTATGTGTCGATCATCGGCCACCCCACCGGCCGGAACGTCGAGACGTTTGCGGGGTATGAGTTCGATTACGATGCGGTTTTTGCGGCCGCCGCCCGGACGGGGACGGCGCTCGAGATCGATGGGCAACCATCCCGGCTGGACTTGCCCAGCGCCCTGGCCCGGCGCGCCCGGGAATTCGGCGTGACGTTTGCCTGTGATTCCGATGCCCACGGGTCGGCCCAACTTAGCAACATTGCATACGCTATCGGACAGGCGCGGCGTGCTTGGATCACGCCCGCCGAGGTACTCAACGCGCGCCCGCTGGCGGGGGTCCTGGCATTTGTTAAGACGAAGCGTGGGACGGTCCCAATATGAAGGAACCGCCGAAACCCACGGGTGTGGACGAGCGACTCGCTGCGCTCACGGAGTACGATCTCCTCGACACTCCAAACGAGGAGGTTTTCGACGCGTTCGCACGCGTTGCGGCGAAGAGCTGCGGCACCCCGGTGGCGGTAATCGAACTGGCGGGTCGCGACACGCTGGCCTTCAAGGCGTACTACGGCTTGGAAGACGTCGCCGCGACGCCCCTTGCCGAATCATTTTGCTCCTACGCGATTCTCGCAAACGAGATCTTCGAGATTCCGGATGCGCGCAAAGATCCGCGCTTTGCGTCCAACATGCACGTCCTGGGACGGAACCTCGTGTTCTACGCCGCCGCGCCCCTGGTCACGGCGTCGGGCGTCGCGATCGGAACGATCTGCGTCTGCGACAATGAGCCCCATACCCTCACGCAGCATCAGCGTGCAGGCTTGCAAGCCATCGCCGACGTCGTCATGGAGCAGTTCGAATCGCGCCGCCGGCGGCGGGCCGATCACGATCAGCTGCAATTGCTCTCCGCGGCGATGGAAGCCACCGAAGAAGCGGTCGTCATCTCGCGCATCGGGCCCACGGCCGACGATCCGGTCGAGATCATCTATGCGAACGAGTCGTACTTGCGCTCGAAGCGCGCGCGCATGGAAGACGTCGTCGGCAGCAATGCCAAGAGTTTCGTCGGCCCGAAAACCGACGCGTCGATCCTCTATGCGATGCGTGAAACGCTGTGCTCCGGCGAGGCGGCGCGCGCCGAGTACGTGAGTTACCGGCTCGACGGCTCGCACTATTACGTCTCCGCTTCCGCCCAGCCGCTGCTGAACGACAAAGGTGAGACGCACCGGTACGTGCTGATGCTGCACGACATCACCGAAACCGTCTTGCGCGGCGCCGAACTCGCAATGCAGAACGAACGCCTGACCGCCCTGACGGCGATCGCGCGCGGGATCTTTGCGGCGCTCGAACCGCACGCGCTCGTCGAAGCCTTGATCGGCGGCGTACGCGAATTGATCGGGGCGGAATCGCGCTTGCTCGTCGCGCGGCCGAACGGCGGGTTTGCGCTGACCAAAGATTTGCTCGTGCCGGAACGCGCCGTTGCGGGCGGCGATGCGTTTGTCGAATCGGCGAGCCGCAGCGAAGGCGCGCTCATCGACGACGACGAGCGGCGCGCGGCGATTCGCATTCCCGGCTCGCTCGGCCAGACGCGCTACATCCTCGATGTGCGCAGCGACCGCCGCCTGCACCAAGCGGATATTTTTGCGGTGGGCTTGCTGGGCCAGTATTTTGCCGTGGCGGCGCGCAACGTCGAGCTCTACGGCGAACTGCAAGCGCGCCGCGCCGCGGTCGTGGAACTCAATCAAGTCAAGAACGATCTCATCGCGATGCTCGCGCACGACTTCAAGGGACCGCTCACCACGATCGTCGGCTTCGCCGACGTGCTTGCGGAAGACGAACGCTTCGATGAGGAGTCGCGCAAGTTCCTCACGATGATCTCATCGAGTGCGATGCGTTTGGCGAGTCTCGCGACCGATACGCTCGCGCTCTCGCGGCTCGAGCAAAACGAACTCACGCTCGAACTCGAAGAGTTCGATCTCGTTGCGCTGGTGCGCGACATCGTCCGCGTGTTCAGCGTCACGCGCGCGATCGATCTGCGCACCGACCGGCCGGAACTGCACATCGGCGGCGACCCGGGCCGTCTGCGTCAAGTCTTCGAGAACCTGATCGGCAACGCGATCAAATATAGTCCGGGCGGCGAACCGATCGACGTGTTTCTGCGCGCCAAGGGCCGCGGCGTCGAAGTCAGCGTGCGCGATCACGGCATCGGCATTCCCGAGGCCGACAAACCGAAACTCTTCGGCCGTTTCGCGCGCGCACAGAACGCGCGCGCGCTCGGCATCAGCGGCACGGGCTTTGGGCTCTACCTCACCAAGACAATCGTGGAAATGCACGGCGGCACGATGAGCGTCGACTCGGTCGAAGGCGAAGGTAGCACGTTCCGCGCGTTCTTGCCGGCCGCCGTTGCTGCGCCGCGCCCGCGCCATCGCCGCTTCATTCTCGTCGATGCGGACGGCGATGCAAAATCGTACGTTGCGCACACGTTGCGCGATGACGGCTTCGCCGCCACGGTCGTCGCCGACGGCACCGAGATGCTCGCGACGATCGATGAACTGCAGTTTGACGCCGCCATCGTCGACACGGAACGCGTCGGCATGGCACTCGAAGAATTCGTGCGCCGCGTCGCCGGCCGCACCGCCCTCATCCGCATCGACTCTAGCGCGGTCGACGAGTCGCCCGGTTGGGACGGCTACATCGTCAAGCCGTTCCTCACCAAAGATCTGCAAGCGGCCATCGATTCCGCCATCATGCGCCACCCGAAAGTAAAAGCCGAACCCTCAGTAGCCTACAGCGAAGTCTAACGGCGGTCGTCTACGCGTTTGGCTTTGCCGGCTTCGACGCGCGTCAGCGTGCCGGGTGGTTTTATATCGATCGTCAGTGAGACGAGGAGAAATTCTGCGAGCTTCGTCGCCACCCTCGTTTCGAGGGCGCGATGGTCGATGCCGTCTTCCGCGCTGCGGTGCTCGATCTCTACGCGCAGCTCGTCGAGTCCGTTCGGCGGACGCTCGACGATGATCTGATAGTTGGGTGTGAGGTCGGCGAAGCCGAGCAGCAGTTCTTCGATTGCGGTCGGGAACACGTTGATGCCGCGAATGACGAGCATATCATCGACGCGGCCGGTGACCCACGCCATGCGCGCCGTGGTGCGCCCACACGAACACTTCTCGCGGCGAATTGAGGTAAGGTCGCCGGTGCGATAGCGCAGGACGGGCATCGCTTCGCGCGTTAGCGTGGTGATCACGAGTTCGCCGCGCGTTCCGTCGGGCACGGGCTCCAGGGTCGCCGGATCGATGATCTCCGGCAAAAAGTGGTCTTCCTGAATGTGCAGGCCGTTTTTGGCTTCGGGGCATTCTTGCGCGACGCCGGGGCCGATGATCTCGGTGAGGCCGTAAATGTTCGTTGCGGTAACGCCGAGCCGCCGCTCGATGTCGTCGCGCATCTGCGGCGTCCACGCCTCCGCGCCCGCAATGAGATAGCGCAGCGCCAGCGGCCGCCGGCCTTCGGATTCGAAGCGCTCGGCGAGCAGCACGGCGTACGACGGCGTGCAGCCGATGCCGGCGATCGGCAGCGTTTCGAGCAACTGCATCTGGCGCGCGGTGTTGCCGCTCGAGGCCGGGATCACGCACGCGCCGAGCCGCTCGGCGCCGCCGTGCATGCCGAGGCCGCCGGTGAAGAGCCCGTAGCCCCACGAGACTTGGAAGAGGTCGCCCGGCTGCGCGCCGCCCGACGCGAGACTGCGAGCGTTGACGTCGGCGAAGATCTCGAGATCGCGCTTCGTGTACGGACCGATCGTGGGCACGCCGCTCGTGCCCGACGATGCGTGGATGCGCGCGAGTTGCTCGATCGGCACCTGCAGCATCTTGAGCGGATAGGCGTCGCGCAGATCGCTCTTTTTCGTGAACGGCAGCGCGGGCAAATCCGCGAGCGTCCGCGGCGCCGCCGACGAGCCGAACCGCTCGCGGCAGAAATCGTTGCCGTCGCGCATGCGTTCGAACAGCGCTTGCAAACGCTCGAGCTGCAAACGTTCGAGCTGCTTGCGATCGAGCGTCTCGATGGCGGGTTCGAGGATCGGCATGCCTGATCCGAGTAGCATGAATGCATGACGATTCCCTCCGCGGACGAGCTGGCACTCGCACGTGCGTCCGCGCACGCGCTGTGGGATCGCGACTTGGCCTCACGCGCGCTCGGAATCACGCTTGAGGAAGTACGTCCCGGCTATGCCCGAACGGCTATGACGATCGTCGATACGATGGTCAACGGCCATGCCACGGCACACGGCGGGATGCTCTTCACGCTGGCCGATTCCACCTTTGCGCTGGCGTGCAACTCGCGCAACGTGCCGAACGTGGCATTGCAGTGCTCGATCTCGTTCGTCGGCGCGGTACGGCTCGGCGACCGGGTGGTCGCCGAAGCACAAGAATGCTCGCTCAAAGGCCGCACCGGCGTCTACGACGTGTCGCTCGCACGCGACGGCGAAACGGTCGCGCTCTTTCGCGGCGTGTGCTATCGCGTCAGCGGCACCGTCATCGGGGAATTGCCCGAGTAACCGCGTATACCTCATGCCCCGCCTCATGACCACGGAGAACGCGATGCAGATCGACCTTACCGTCAACGGTAAAGCGTCATCGCTGGATGTCGAGCCCCGATTGCTCCTCGTTCACGCGCTGCGCGAGAACCTTAACCTTACCGGAACGCACGTCGGCTGCGATACATCGAGTTGCGGCGCCTGTACGGTGCTGCTCGACGGTGTATCGGTGAAGAGCTGTTCGATGTTCGCGGTGCAAGCAGCCGGCTCGAACGTGACGACCATCGAAGGCGTCGGCAGCGCCGAAGCGCTCCATCCGATGCAAGAGGCGTTCTGGTCGTCGCACGGCCTGCAGTGCGGGTACTGCACCGCGGGCATGATCATCAGTTCGATGGACTTGCTGCGGCGCAACCCCGATCCGACCGACGATGAAATTCGCGAAGGCATCGAGGGAAATCTTTGCCGCTGCACCGGCTACCACAACATCATCGTAGCCGTGCGCGCGGCGGCGAAAGCGATGCGCGAAAAGGCGCCGCTGCACAGCGTGTCCGAGTTGCTGCCGGCGCTCTCGCCGCAACCGGTGGAGGTGTAAGCGATGGCGTTCACAGCACTCGTCGGCGCCCGCGTCCGGCGGCGCGAAGATCCGCGTCTGATCACGGGCCGCGCGACGTATACCGACGACGTTCGGCAAATCGGCACGCTCTACTGTGCGTTCGTGCGCAGCGTCTACGCGCACGCAAAACTCACCAGCGTCGATGTCAAGCCCGCGCTCTCGCGGCCCGGCGTGGTTGCGGCCTACAGCGGGCGCGACGTTCAGGAAAAAGGCTTCAAGGGCGGACTTCCGTTCGCGCCGGGACCGGCCGGCAAGAATACGCCGATGCACTATCTCTTGGCCATCGATGAAGTCCGCTTTGCCGGGGAACCGATCGCCGTCGTCGTTGCCGATTCGCCGTACACCGCGCGCGACGCGGCCGAAGCGGTCGAAGTGAGCTATGACGAGTTGCCGGTCGTCGTCGATGTGCTCAAGGCGGCGCAGGGCGCGCCGTTCGTGCACGAGCAGTTCGGCACCAACGTGGCGTACACGATGCCGCTGCGCGCCGGCGATCCGGACGCGGCCTTTCGCGACGCCGATTTCGTGGTCGAGGAGCGCATCGTCAACCAGCGCGTTGCGGCGGTGCCGATGGAAGGGCGCGTCGCGTTCGCGCACTGGGATTCCGGCAACGGCCAGCTTACCATGTGGGTGTCGACGCAGATCCCGCACCATGTGCGTACCCAACTCGCGCGCATGCTCGACCTCGCCGAGAGCCGCGTGCGGATCATCGCGCCGGAAGTCGGCGGCGGCTTCGGCGCCAAGGCCGACATCTACGCCGAAGAAGTGCTCGTCGCGTGGTTGGCCAAAACGCTCGAACGGCCGGTGAAATTCGTCGAGACGCGCAGCGAAAACTTCGAGGCGATGAGCCACGGGCGCGATCAAGTCGACGATCTGCAAATCGCGTGCCTGAAAGACGGCACCGTTACGGGGCTGCGCCTGACGATCACGGCGAACCTCGGCGCGTACTTGCAGTGGATCACTGCGGTCATCCCAACGCTGACGGTGCTGATGGCCACGGGCTGCTACAACATCAAGAACCTCGACATCAAGTGCAGCGCCGTCTTCACCAACACGATGTCGACCGATGCCTATCGCGGCGCGGGCCGGCCCGAAGCGACGTTCTTCATCGAACGCGCGATGGATCTCGTGGCGCTGCGCACCGGACTCGATCCGGCCGAGGTGCGGCGCAAGAACTTCGTCGGCAAGGCGATGTTCCCGTATCCGACCGCGACCGGCTTGATGTACGACTCGGGCGATTACGAAACGACGATGGACAAGGCGCTGGCGGAATCCGACTACGCCGGCTGGCGCAAGAAACAGGCGGAGTGGCGCAAGCAAGGCCGCTATATCGGCATCGGTCTCTCAACCTACGTTGAGATTTGCGGCATGGGTCCGTCCAAAGCGTTACCGGGCGGCGGTTGGGATTCGGCGACCGTTCGCGTGGAACCGAGCGGCGCCGTCACCGTGATGACCGGCGTGTCGCCACATGGCCAAGGCCAAGAGACGACGTTCGCGCAGATCGTGGCCGACGAACTCGGCGTCGGCATCGATCGCATCAACGTGATGCACGGCGACACCGACAAGGTGCAGTACGGTCTGGGCACTTACGGGTCGCGCGGCACGGCCGTCGGCGGCGCGGCCGTGATGCTCGCGATTCAAACGATTCAAGAGAAGTCGGTGAAGATCGCAGCGCATCTGTGGGAAGCAAGCCCGCTCGATGTCGAGTTCCGCGAAGGCAAGGTCGGCATCAAAGGCGATCCCGGCAAGCGCATGACGCTGAGCGAAGTTGCGGCGATTGCCTATGCCGGCGCGCAACTGCCCGACGATATGGAACCTGGCCTCGACGCAACGCGGCGTTTCGAGCCGTCGAACTTTCTCTTCCCGTTCGGCACGCACGTGTGCATCGCGGAAGTCGACGCAAAAACGGGCGAAGTGAAGATCCTGCGCTTCGTCGCCGTTGACGATTGCGGCCGGCTCATCAACCCGATGCTCGTCGAAGGACAGATCCACGGCGGCATCGCGCAGGGACTCGCGCAAGCACTCTACGAGGAAGTCGTGTACGACGAGGGCGGCCGACTCTTGACCGGTTCGCTGATGGACTACGCTGTGCCGCGCGCGGAGAACATGCCGCACCTGGAACTCTCGCACACCGTGACGCCGACCACCGTCAACCCGCTCGGCGTCAAAGGTGTCGGCGAGGCGGGCACGATCGGCTCGACCCCGGCGATTGCCGCGGCGGTGATCGACGCGCTCGCACCGTTCGGCGTCAAGCATCTCGACATGCCGCTCCGGCCGGAGAAACTTTGGGCCGCGATGCAAGGAGGCAAAGCATGATCCCGTCAGCGTTCGACTACGTTCGTGCGACCAGCGTCGATGACGCGGTTCGGCTGCTCGGCGAACATGGTGAGGATGCGAAGATCCTCGCCGGCGGGATGAGCTTGATCCCGATGATGAAGCTGCGCTTCGCCGCGCCGCAAACGCTCATCGACATTCGCAAGATCCCGTCGCTGGGCGGGATCAAGGTTGCCGGCGACCGCGTGACGATCGGCGCGCTCACCAATCATGCGGCGATTGCCGCCGACGCCGGACTGCGCAAAGCCGCGCCGGTGCTCTGGGATGCGGCCAACGTGCTCGGCGATCCGCAAGTGCGCAACCTCGGCACGATCGGCGGTTCGCTCTCGCACGCCGACCCGGCCGCCGATTATCCCGCCGTGATGCTGGCGCTCGAAGCCGAGCTCACCGTTGTGGGGCCGAAGGGTGAACGGAAGATCGCAGCCGCGGATTTCTTCACCGGCATGTTCGAAACGGGCCTAACCGACCGCGAGATCCTCACCAGCGTATCGTTCAACGTCGCACCGGCCTCGGCGTACGTAAAATTTCACCACCCGGCATCGCACTATGCCGTCGTCGGCGCGGCCGCGGTGCTGTCGCTCAACGGCGGCAAGATCGCTAGCGCGCGCATCGCCATCACGGGCATCTATGAAACGGCGTTCCGCGCTCCGGGCGTGGAAGCCGCGCTCGCCGGCATCGACCCGAAGGATGAAGCAGCGGTGGAGAAAGCAACAGCAGGCGCCGCAGGCGAAGGCGAAGCCCGCAGCGACACGTTCGCCTCCGGCAAGTACCGCAAAGCAATGGCGTCCGTCTTCGCCGCCCGCGCAATAGAGCGCGCCGCAAAGCGGTAAGTTAAATCGAGCGGTCCACGTCGACCGTAACAGCGTCGGTAACCGGATAACTCTGGCACATCAGAATCGCACCGCGGGCGATCTCGTAATCTTCGAGGGCGTAGTTGACATCGATGTCCACCTCGCCCTCGGCGAGCGTCGCGCGGCACGTCCCGCACACGCCGCTGCGGCACGAGTACGGCACATCGATCCCGTGCCGCAGCGCCGCATCGAGGATCGGCTCGCCGCTGCGCGGCATGTTGAAATCGCGCCGCATGCCCTCGAAGATCAGCGACACATGCGTCCGCTCGTCCACCAGCGCCGCAGCCGCATTCGTCACCGCGCGCTTCGACGCAACGCCGGCGCCGAAGTACTCCACCTTCACGCGCTCGGCCGCAACGCCCGCAGCCTCCAGCGCAGCCGCCACCCCGCGCGCCATCTCTTCCGGGCCGCAAATAAACGTCGTCTCAACGCCCGCTACATCGATCCAATGTTTGAAGAGCTGCTCGCACTTCGCTTGATCGATCCGCCCGTTGAGCAGCTCGATATCTTGCTGCTCGCGGCTCATCACGAAGATCAACGCCAGCCGATCGAGATACCGGTCCTTCAGTTGCTGCAATTCCTCGCGGAACATCACCGACGACGAAGCGCGATTGCCATATACGAGCGTGAAGTGGCTCGCGGGTTCGTGCGCGAGCGTCGTCGCGATAATCGAGAGCACGGGCGTGATCCCGCTCCCGGCCGCAAACGCAAGATAGTGGTGCGCGTTCCCCGCCGCGAGCGGAACGTGGAAGCGCCCGTCGGGCGGCGCCACGCGCACGGTTGCACCCGCCTTGAGCCCTGCGTGCGCCCACGAGGAAAACGCGCCGCCGGGAACGCGCTTGATCGCGACGCGCAGCGTGTCGTCGGTGACGCCGCTGCAGATCGAGTAGGACCGGCGCACGGCCTCGCCGCCGATGTCTGCCTCGAGCGTGAGGAACTGCCCCTGCGTGAAGCGGAACGGTTCGCGCAGTTCCGGCGGCACCTCGAACGTCACCACGATCGCATCGCGCGTGTCGTTGCGCACGTGCTTGATCGCAAGCGGATGAAAGTGGCTCATGACCGTCCGGCTAGTGGCACTTGAAGCGATCGAACGGTTCGCGGCAGGCCGTGCAGCGGTACAGCGACTTGCACGGCGTCGAGCCGAACGTGCTCGTACATTCGACCGCCGTCGAACCGCAGCGCGGGCAAGCGACGGCGATGTCCGGGTTCGGTGGCGCGATCCCGTACGCGCGCAGTTTGTCGTGACCGCTCGCCGAGATGGCCGCCGTCGTCCAAGGCGGTGAAAGTTCGACATCGAGCCGCACGCGATCCAAACCGTGTTCGTGCAGCGCCGAGACGATGTCGCGCTGAATCATCGACGTGGCCGGACAACCCGAGTATGTCGGGGTAATCGCGACCCGCAATTCATCGCCGCTCCAAGCGACATCGCGCACGATGCCGAGATCGACGATCGAGATCGCCGGAATCTCCGGATCGGGAACGCCTTCGAGCCATTCCCATACCTGCGCGACGCTGGCGGTCATTACCAGCGCGTACCGGGCACCGATCGGCGCAGCGACTGCATCTCCGCGAGCAGATAACTCAAATGCTCGGAGTGCAAGCCGCGTTTGCCGCCGCTCGGAGTCCATGCATCCTCGGGAATACTCAGGGTGGCGCGCGCAAAGACGGCCGCTACGTCGCCCAGCCACGCGTCGCGCAGTTCTTCGGGCGAACCGGCGATACCGCGCGCGGCCAGTTCGCGGTCGACATCGTCGGCGATGAACAGTTCGCCGGTGTACGGCCAGAGTTGGGCGAGTGCGGTTTGCATGCGTGCGTGGCTCTCGTCCGTACCATCGCCGAGGCGCGCTACCCAGTCGCCGCTGCGGGTGACGTGATAGTCCACCTCGCGCTTTGCCTTTTGCGCGATGCCGGCGATGCGTTCGTCACTCGATGCCGACCATGCGCCGAGCGCGCGCGCGTGCCACGTATCGAAGAGAAACTGCCGTACGATCGTCGCCGCGAAGTCGCCGTTGTCTTGTTCGACTAGTAGCGCGTTGCGAAACTCGCTCGCGCCGCGAAAATACGCTAAATCGTCTTCCGTTCGGTTCGCGCCTTCAACCTCGCCGGCATAGGAGAGCCACATGCGCGCGTGACCGAGCAAATCCAGCGCGACGTTCGCCATTCCGAGTTCTTCTTCGAGAATCGGCGCGTGGCCGATCAGCACGACCAATCGCTGGCCGAGGATCAGCCCGTTGTCGCCGGCGCGCAAGAGAAACTCGAACCGCGAACGGTCGACGGCCGCTGCATTCACAGGTGCTTGACGCCCTTCGGCACGGTGAAGTACGTCGGATAGCGGTACGACTTGTCTTTAGGCGCATCAAAGAGCGCCTCGTTCGCGGCCGGCTCGCTCGCCACGATGTCGGTCGACTTCACGACCCACAAGCTGACGCCCTCATTGCGCCGCGTATATACGTCGCGCGCGTTGAGCATCGCCATCTCGGCATCGGGTGCGTGCAAGCTGCCCACATGTTTGTGCGCGAGACCGTGCGCACTGCGTACGAACACTTCCCACAAGGGCCAGATGTCTTTGCTCATGCCGTGGCGCGCTCGCGCACTTTGCGCTCGTACGCCAGCGCAGCTTCGCGCACCCACGCGCCGTCTTCGTGCGCGGCCCGGCGCGCGCCGAGGCGTTCGCGGTTGCACGGCCCGTTGCCGCGAATCACCTCGTAGAACTCGCTCCAGTCGGGCGTACCGAAGTCGTAGTGCTGCGTTGCCTCGTTCCAGCGCAAATCGGGATCGGGGATGGTCAATCCGAGCGCGTCGGCCTGCGGTATTGTCTGATCGACGAATTTCTGCCGCAGCGCATCGTTGCTGAAGAGCTTGATCTTCCAGCGCATCGACTGTTCGTTGTGCGCCGACTCGGCGTCCGGTGGACCGAACATCATCACCGACGGCCACCACCAGCGGTCGAGCGCATCTTGCGCCATCGCATGCTGCTCGGGCGTTCCTCGGGCGAGGGTTACCATCACGTCGTAGCCCTGACGCTGATGAAAGCTCTCTTCTTTGCAGATGCGCACCATCGCGCGCGCGTACGGACCGTACGAACACTGCGTGAGCGGAATCTGATTGATGATCGCGGCGCCGTCGACGAGCCAGCCGATCGCACCGACATCGGCCCAGGTGAGCGTGGGGTAGTTGAAGATGCTCGAATACTTCGCGCGCTTTTCCAGCAGCGCGTCGATCATGTCGTCGCGGCTCGTGCCGAGCGTTTCGGCGGCGCTGTAGAGATAGAGCCCGTGGCCGCCTTCGTCTTGCACTTTGGCGAGCAGAATGAGCTTGCGTTCGAGCGAGGGCGCGCGGGTGAGCCAGTTGGCCTCGGGCAGCATGCCGACGATCTCCGAATGCGCGTGCTGGGAGATCTGCCGCAGCAGCGTCTTGCGGTAGGCTTCGGGCATCCAATCGGTCGGCTCGATCGTGACCGCACGGTCGATCTTGTCCTCGAAGACGGACGCCTCGGGCCCGGCGTCACCGGCAGACGATTCGTCGGGCTGGACGAGCTGCGTGTACATGCGGCGGGCCTCGCGGAAAAGCGTCCCTACCAAATGGTCGGTAGAGAGATTATAGGGGCCGCCGGAGAAACGCGTCAAGTAGTGCGTCAGCCCTACGACATCGATACCCTCACCGACGTCGCCCTCCGGGTCTTCGCCGAACGCGGCTTCGACGGCAGTTCGATGGACGACGTCGCTCGCGCGGCCGGCATCGCCAAGGCCAGCATTTACCACCATATCAGCGGCAAGGACGAACTGCTCCGCCGCGGCCTCGACCGCGCCCTCACCGCCCTCTTCGCGGTCTTGGACGAGCCCGGCGCCGGCGAAGGACGCCCGATCGATCGTCTTCAGTACATCTACCGCCGCGTCGCGACCCTGGCTTTGGAACTGCGCTACGAGCTGACGGTGCTGGTCCGCGTGCGCGGTAATTCCGACGCCGAACGTGACGCGATGCTGCGCCGCCGCGCCTTCGACGAGCGCGTCACCGCCATCGTGCGCAGCGCGCAGAACGCGAGCGAATTCGATCCCAGCCTCGACGCATCGCTAGCCGTGCGGTTGATGTTCGGCATGGTCAACTCGATCGTGGAATGGTACAAACCCGACGGCCCGCTGCCGATCGAACGCATCGCCGATGCGCTCGTGCAAATCGTCTTCGACGGCGTCGAGGCGTAACGGTGAAAGGGAAGACTAGGGCAGATACGGGCTCGCCATATGTGCGGCGATGACGATGGCGAGTAAGATGGCGATGCCGAGGTAGAACGGTAAGCGCGGGAACGTCGTTTGGCCCTTGGCCACCGAGACGAAATAGAGCCGCTGGAGGTAGCCGCAAAAGAAGATCGCCGCGAGGGCGACGATCGCGCCGCCGCGGACGTCGGCTCCGGGACGCGGTGCGAGAAGCCCGTACACTTGCACGGCCTCGACCATCGTGAAGAGTGCGAATAGCGCCCACGGTCGCGGACCCGGTGGCGACGTTGCGGTGCGCACGAGATTGAGCGTGCCGAAGAGGCCGTACGCGGCGAAGACGATGAACGCGACAACACCGATATCGCGGCAGATAGCCTGCGTCATCTAGGCGCTTTTCCGATCGGCTTGCGTGGCGTCGCTGCGAATCGTTGCGTGCATTTTCTTCAGCAGCCGCCGCAGCGCTGCTGCATCGGATGCCGACATACCGGCGATCATGCGCAGCTCGAGATCGGCGGCGGCCGGCAAGAGGCGCGTGGTCAGGGCTGTGCCGCGAGTCGAGAGTGCCACGCTGACGTTGCGCCCGTCGGCGGCGTTGCGCTTGCGCGTGACGAGCCCCCGGCGCTGCATCGTGCCGACTAAGCGCGAGAGGGTCGAGAGTTCCACGGTGGTAAGTTCGGCCAGGTTCGTCATGTGCTGCGGTCCGTTGTGCAGCAGTACGGCGAGCACCCGCCACATCGAGATCGTCAGGTCGTCGCTAGCCAGCACTTCGCCGAACGATTCGCTAACCGCGAAGCCGACGCGGTTAATGAGATACGGAAGGTATTCGTTGAGGTCCAGCATGGATGCTCTCGGAACGAAATGCCGGTGCGATGTCCGTCATGAAACGGTGCATCTGTTCTTTCACCAGCGCGTGCGGTTTCATGCCGTAGTTGAAGTACAGGATCACTTCGCTGATGCCGGAGGCCTCGATCATGCGCAGATCCTCGATGATCTTCTCCGGACTGCCGATCAGCACCGACCGGTTCGTGAGGTCCTCCGATTTCATGTTGTTGAGGACTTTCACGATCTCCAAGAAGTAGCGCAGCGTCGGCGGCACCGTCTCGGGGTTCGAGGGGAACGATCCGACGAGCGCATCCTTGAAATAGCTGAGCAGCGTATCGCGTCCGTAGCGGTCGCTTTCGGCATCATCGGTGATGTGGATGAAGTAGCTGCAGCTGGATTGCCGCGGCTTGCGGCCGTGTTTCGCGCATTCCTCGGCGAAGGCCGAAACCGCACCGCCCAAGCTGCCGTAGACCATGTTGGCTGCAAACGGCGCGAAGATGATGTTCCAGTCGTTGCGCGCCGCGAGTTCCATCGAGATGCGCGAGAAGCACGCCACGAACGGCCGCATCGGCGATTGCAAGGGGTGCGGCCGCACTTCGATGTCGTCGAAGTTGTAGAACTCGCCGTGGTGCGACCACTTGCCGGGCTCCGTCCACGCGCGCCAGAGGATGTCGAGGCCTTCGGCAAAGATGTTTGCCGAGCGGTCGAACGGCACGTTGAACGGCAGATACTCGGCGGCATCGTAACCGCGCCCCGCGGCAAAATCGACGCGCCCGCCGGAGAGCTGATCGAGCGTCGCCCACTCTTCCGCGACGTGCAGCGGATGGTGGACCGGCAACAGCACGACCGCGGGCGCGAGCCGGATGTTCTTCGTCGCGGCAGCGAGTGCCGAGAGCAGAATGTTTGGGCACGGATTGATCCCGAGCAGATTGAAATGGTGCTCGCCGACCCACGCCGAGTGCATGCCGATCTGGTCGGCGTACACGGCCTGGTCGTAGATCTCGTGGAGAAATTGCTCCGCTGTGCGCGTGTTGTTCGGGTACCGGTTGTCGCTCAGCGTGAAGTAGCCGAATTTCATGTTGTCGACCTCAGATACTTGCAAATGCAAGTACCCGCCCGAGTATAGGCGCCGGATTCCCCGCCGTCAATACCCCCGGCTCAAAACGCGACGAGCGCGCGCATCTCCTCGGCCATGCGGTCGGTGGAAATCATGAACTCTTCCTCGAGCGCGAGGGCGTAGCCCATCGCCGGCACGTCGGGCCCGCAGAGGCGGCCCACCGGCGCGTCGAGTTCGAAGAACGCCTTCTCCATCACCATCGCGCTGATTTCCGCGCCTACGCCGCCGAACGTGTTGTCTTCGTGGATCACCAGCAACTTGCGCGTTTTCCTCACGCTGGTGAGGATCGTTTCACGGTCCATCGGGCGGATCGAGCGCAGGTCGATGACCTCAACCGAAATGTTCTCGCCGGCGAGCCGTTCGGCGGCCTCGAGTGCTTGATGCACGTAGAGCCCGTACGACACCACGGTCAATTGATCGCCCGGGCGCTTCACGTCGGCTTTGCCGATCTCGATCTCATAGTAGCCGTCGGGCACCTCGCCTTTGATCAGGCGATACGTTTTCTTGTGCTCGAACACCAGCACCGGATCGGGATCGGCGATGGCCGCGTTGAGCAATCCCTTGATGTCGGCCGGAAACGACGGCACGACGATCTTCAATCCCGGCACGTGATAGAACAGCGCCTCGACCGAGACCGAGTGTGAGAGCGCGCCGCGCACGCCGCCGCCGTAGGGCGCGCGGATGACGAGCGGACACGTGTAGTCGCCGTTACTGCGGTAGCGCACTTTCGCTGCCTCACCGACGATCTGGTTGAACGCCGGGTAGATGAAATCCGCAAACTGAATCTCGGCGATCGGGCGCATACCTTCCATCGCGAGGCCGACCGCGACGCCGATGATGCCGGCTTCCGCGAGCGGCGTGTCGAGCACGCGTTCGTCGCCGAACTCTTCTTGCAAGCCCCGGGTCAGCAAGAACACATTACCGCGCGCGCCGATGTCTTCGCCCATCAAGAGCGTGCGCTCGTCGGCCGCCAGCGCGTCGCGCAGCGTCGTGCGCACGGCCTCGGCGTTGTTCATCACCGCCATGGCTCGTGCGGTCCTTCGTAGACGTTGCCGTAAAGATCCGCGCCGGCCGGTGAGGGTTCGCCCTCGATGCGATCGGTCATCGCGTTGACTTCCGCTAAAATCGTCGCGCGCAGTTCGTCAACGCCGGCCCGATCGATAACGCCTAGTTCGATCAGGCGCGCCTCGAAGCGCGGGAGCGGATCGTTCGTACGTTCTTTCTCGACGTCTTCGCGCGGACGATAGGTGCGGTCGTCGTCGTCGGTCGTGTGCGAGAGAAAGCGGTAGCACTTCGCTTCGATGAGCGTCGGGCCGCCGCCGTTCACCGCCTTGGTGCGCGCGGCGCGCACCGCATCGTACACGGCAATCGGATCGAAGCCGTCGACCGTCACGCCTTGCATGCCGTAGCCGGCGGCGCGGTCGGCGATGTGTTCGTTGTGCATCTGCTTGCGCTGCGGCGTGGAGATTGCCCAGCGGTTGTTCTCGCACACGAACACCACCGGCACGTGCAACACCGTCGCGAAATTCATCGCTTCATGCCACTCGCCTTCGCTCGTCGCGCCCTCGCCGAACGTGCAGATGGCAACGCGGTCGTTTTCGCGCCGCAGCTTGTAGGCGTACGCCGCACCGACGGCGTGCGTGCATTGCGTCGCGATAATCGACGAGAGCGAGGCGATCCCAAGTGCCCGGTCGGAGACGTGGTTGATGATCTGCCGTCCGCCGCTGGTGTCGGTGGCGCGCGCGAATTGCGAGCGGAAGAGGCTCTCGAGCGTGAGGCCCGCGGCAAGCACGATGCCCGTATTGCGGTAGTACACCCAGAGCGAATCGCGGCCGCGTTCGAACGCGAAGCCGGTGCCGGCTTGAACCGCCTCGTGGCCCTCGGAGCCCATCGCGATCGGGATCTTGCCTTGGCGGTTGAGTTGGAAACCGCGCGTATCGACGGCACGTTGGAGCAGCATGTTGCGCAACATCGCAAGCCACAGCGCGGGGTCTTTCGCTCGCGCCGGCGCGGCGGTAAGGGCGCCAGGTTCCATCGAGACTCGCCTCTAAGGTGGCCTACCGAATGGTCGGTGGGTTGAGTGTACCGTCGAAATTGTAACCCCGTCAAGCCTCTAACGGAGATGCCGCCGTGATCCTACCCAGCTACGCTGCCGGCCGCTGGTACGAAGCGCCGACGGGCCAGATCGCGCTTCCAAGCGCCATCGACGGACACACCGTTGCGTCGGCTTCGAGCGCGGGACTGAACTTCGCCGAACTCACCGATTTCGCGCGTTCCACCGGCGGCCGTGCACTGCGCAAGCTGACGTTCCACGAGCGCGCCGCATTGCTGCGGGCATTGGCGGTTTACCTCAACGACCGGCGCGAACCGCTCTACGAACTTTCGTACGACACGGGCGCAACGAAGCGCGATAGCATGATCGATATCGACGGCGGCATCGGCACGCTCTTCGCCTACTCATCGAAGGGGCGGCGCGAACTTCCCGACGAGCGGTTCGTACTCGACGGCGCGCAAGAGGGACTCTCGAAGCGCGGTACCTTCGTCGGACAGCACATCCTCACGCCGCTGCGCGGCGTCGCCGTGCACATCAACGCGTACAACTTTCCGTGCTGGGGCATGCTCGAAAAATTCGCGCCGGCGATTCTTGCGGGGATGCCCGTCATCGTCAAGCCGGCCTCGGCGACGTCGTATCTCACGCACGCGATGTTCGCGCTGATCGTTGAATCCGGCATCTTGCCGCCCGGCGCTGCGCAACTCATCGTCGGCAGTACCGGCAACTTGCTCGATCACCTCGATGGACAAGACGTTATCTCGTTCACCGGCTCGCTCGAAACGTCACTGATGCTGCACTCGCATCCCAACGTTGCGCGGCAGGCCACCCGGTTCGTAGCGGAGCGCGATTCGCTCAACGCCGCGATCCTCGGTCCGGAAGCGGGGCCGGGCACGCCGGAATTCGATCTCTTCATCAAAGAAGTCGTGCGCGAGATGACGGCCAAGGCCGGCCAGAAGTGCACCGCGATCCGGCGCGCGATCGTGCCGCGCGCGTTCTACGATGCCGCCGCAAGCGCGCTCGTCGAGAAACTCGGCGCCGTGGTCGTCGGGAACCCGCGCAGCGAAGCCGTCACGATGGGCGCACTCGCCACGCGCAGCCAGCGCGCGGCCGTGCTCGAAAACGTCGCCCTTTTGGAAGCGCAAACGGAACGCCTCTTCGGCGATCCCGAGCACTACACGACGCTCGATGCCGATGCGGCGACCGGTGCGTTTCTGCCGCCGATTCTGCTCGCGACGGAACTGCCGCTCAGCGTTACGGCGCCGCATGAAATCGAAGCGTTCGGTCCGGTCAGCACGTTGATGCCGTATGATAGCGTCGAGGATGCAATCGAAATCGTACGCCGCGGCGCCGGCAGTCTCGTTGCGTCGGTGTTCACTTACGACGACGATGCCGCGACCGAACTGATTCTCGGCATCAGCGCGTTCCACGGGCGCATCATCGCAATCGATCGCGACGACGCGCGCGAATCCACCGGTCACGGTTCGCCCTTACCCGGACTCACCCACGGCGGCCCCGGCCGCGCGGGCGGCGGCGAAGAATTGGGCGGCGTGCGCGGCGTGTTTCACTACATGCAGCGCACCGCGATACAGGCATCGCCGGCTCGCATGGCCGCGCTCACGAAGACGTGGACCGCCGGCGCTCCCGAGCGGCCCGCCGCCGTGCATCCGTTCCGGCAAACGTTCGAGGAGCTCCAAATCGGCGAGACCATTCATTCCGAACCGCGCACGATCACGCTCGCCGACATCGAACACTTCGCGGAATTCACCGGCGACAAATTCTACGCGCACATGGATGAAGCGGCGGCGCGCGCGAACCCGTTCTTCGAAGGCCGCGTCGCGCACGGCTACTTGATCCTTGCGTTCGCCGCCGGGCTCTTCGTCGATCCCGCGCCCGGACCGGTGCTCGCAAACTACGGACTCGAGCGCCTGCGCTTCATCAAGCCGGTTGCGCCGGGCGACACCATTGCCGTGCGGCTCACGGTGCGCAGCAAGTCGGCGCGTCAGCCCGACTACGGCGAAGTGCGCTGGGACGTCGCGATCACGAACCAAAGCGACGAGATCGTCGCGACCTACGAGTTGCTGACGATGAACGCTACCACCGCCGGAGCGACGGCCGCCCTAACGAAGGTGGGTTGAAATGATCGAACGCGCGGCAGTCATCGGCGGTGGATCGATGGGCGTCGGCATCGCGCACGCGTTTGCCGCCGGCGGTGCAAACGTTGCGATCGTCGAGGTCGACGAGGAACGTGTAAAACGCGCGCTCGCGAGCGTGGCACACGTCTTCGAGCGTTCGGCGCAACGCGGTGCGATGACGCCCGGTGCGGCGGCCGAAGCCGCAGCCCGCGTGAGCGGCAAAACGTCGGTCGAAACGTTACCGCTCGGACTCGATGTGATCGTCGAAGCCGTGCCGGAGATTCCCGACCTGAAGCGCGCCGTACTCGCTCGCTGCGCCGCGCGCGAACCACACCTGCTCGCAACGAATACGAGCGGTCTCTCGATCGACACCCTCGCGGCCGAACTGCCTGCGCCGGGCCGCTTCCTCGGTCTCCATTTCTTCAATCCGGTGTGGGCGATGGCGCTAGTGGAAATCGTCCTCGGCGAGCGCACGAGCGATGCGGCGCGCGACGCGGCGCTCGCGCTCTGCGAGCAACTCGGCAAGACGAGCATCATCGTTCGCGACGCCCCGGGGTTTGCCTCAACGCGCCTGGGGATCGCGCTCGGCCTCGAGGCGATTCGGATGGTGGAAGACGGCGTCGCGGCGCCGGCCGATATCGACCGGGCGATGGAACTCGGCTATCGCCACCCGATGGGGCCGCTCAAGCTGACCGATCTCGTCGGCCTCGACGTGCGGCTCGATATCGCGCGCAATCTTGAGAAAAGCTACGGCGCGCGGTATGCGCCGCCCCGGCTTCTCATCGACATGGTCGCCGCGGGTAAACTCGGCAAAAAGTCGGGCCAGGGTTTTTATGACTGGGCGACCGGCGAGGCGCGCCCGATCGGTTCGTAGGAAGCCGCGTCCGGCGAGGCGCATCGGAGTGCTCATGAAACGCTGCCTCGCCGCCTTCCTTGCACTGTTCCTCATAACGACGCTCGCGCCCGCAAAACCGGCGAGCGCGTACGAGCCGCACGTGCTGCGCTACGCTGATACCCTCGACATCAACACGCTCAACATGTGGATCGCGACGTCGGGAAATATCATTACGCTCTCCGAGCTGACCAACGCGTTCTTCACGCGCGTCGATCCGAGGGGGAACCTGATTCCCGAACTCGTGACGGAGATTCCGACGACGAAGAACGGCGGGATCGGCGCGGACGGCAAGACGATCACGTGGCACTTGCGGCATGGCGTCAAATGGAGCGATGGGCAGCCATTCGATTCGAGCGATGTGACGTATACGTGGAGCGTCGCGCAGGACAAGACGAACAACATCGCCGTGCGCGATGTTTGGGACCGGCTTACCTCAATTACGGCACCCGATAAATATACGGTCGTGTTCAAGCTCAAAGAACCGTACGCGACCTTTGCGTACGACTATTTCTCGACCAACACCAACGCCTCCATACTGCCCAAACACATCCTCGGGCCCGGTACGAATTTCAATCAGGCGCCATACAATGCGCTGCCCGTCGGCATCGGGCCGTTTCGTTACACCGCATTCAATCGCGGTTCGAGCGTCGAGATGGAAGCGAACCCGTACTACTTCCGCGGCTTGCCGAAGCTGCACAAGATCATCTACAAGATGATCGCCGACGACAACACCGACATGACCCAGCTGACGACGGGCGAGCTCGACATGTGGGACACGGTTAACGGGACGTTGGCGGCCTCGGCCAAAGCGCTGCCGGGCAAGACCTGGGAGACGCGCCTGAGCAACTACATGTCGGCGGCTTTTTTCAACACGACGCGTCCGCAGCTCAAGGACCCGGCCGTGCGCCGCGCGCTGCGGCTGGCGACAAACCGTCCGCTGATCTTTGACAAAGTCGTGTTGCGCAACGGTGCGATGACGGAATCCGTCGTGCCGCGCATGGCCCACGGTTATCTCGACTTACCGGTGACGAAGTACGATCCGAAGGCGGCGGAAGCGATGCTCGACGCGGCCGGGTGGAAGCGCGGATCCGACGGCGTGCGTTCCAAGAACGGCGTGCGACTGACGATCGACATCGTGCTCCCGAGCGGCTACGCGCCCAGCGCGACGCTGGCGGCAATCCTCCAAAGCGACTATACGAAGATCGGCGTCGCGGCCACGATTCACTCGTACGCGAGCGGCACGTTCTTCGGTCCGTACGCTGCCGGCGGCATCGTCCAGAACGGCAAGTTCGATATCGCCTTGCATTCGCAGTCGCTGGGCCCGTCATTCGGCAATATCAACGGCGTGCTGACGTGCGACTCGATTCCGCCGAACGGCTTCAACGAATCGCACTATTGCGTGAAGGAGGTCGATGCGCTGAACAACACCTACCTGCACTCATACGACTTGGCCGTTGAGAACAAAGCAGCGGCGCAGTTTCAGCGCATTATCGACAACGACGCGCCCTGGATTTTGTTCTACGAGCGCGGCTTCCTGATGGTGTACGACAAGAAAATCACGGGTCTCCACCCCAATTCGTTTTCGAATTGGGGCAGCTACCCGTGGCAGATCGATATCTAGCCGGTTAGGCCGTTGATGGAGCCGGCGGCGGCTTTTTGGTGAGGAACGGCAAGACGATCGCGATGAGGAGCATGACCGCCATCGGCATCAGTGCGCCCGAGAACGAACCCGTCTGGTCTTTCACCTTGCCGGCGATGAAGGGTCCGACCAAACCGCCGAGTCCCCAGGCCGTGATGATGTAGCCGTAGTTCTGGCCGAGATACTTCGTACCGAAGTAGTCGGCGTTGAACGACGGCATCGTTCCGAAGCCGCCACCGTAACACGCGAGGATGATCGCGAACGCGAACAGGACGAGCGGTACGCTGTGGAAACCGGGCAGCAAGAAGAAGATCACGACTTGGCAGGCATAGATGCACACCAGTACCATGTTGCGGCCGATGCGATCGGAGACGGCGCCCCAAAAGAAGCGGCCGAGCGCATTGAAGACCGCCACGAACGCGTATGCGCTGATCGCGGTGCCGGTGAGCGCTTTGATCGCATCGGGATCGGTAACGCCCTTCGAAATCAATTCGCGAATAATCGGTACGGCATTCGAAACGATCAGGATGCCGGCAACGACGTTGACGAAAAGCATCAGCCACAGCAGATAGAGCTGCGGCGTGCGCAACACTTGCGCAGGCGTGTACGAACCTTCATGCGATGCTGCCGCGTTCGCGGCGCCGCCGACGGTATAACCGGCCGGCGGATTTTGTAAGAGCATCGCGGCGAGGCCGCCGACGATTGCGTAGACGATCCCGCTGGCGAGGAAGATCGTCGTGATCGAGCTGATGTCCGCGGCACTCATTGCGTGCGCGGCTGCGTCGAACGGCGTACCCGCAACGACGGCGGCTGACTTCGCGTCGGCATATGCGCCGGCGTCTTTCGACGCGAGCACGAAGCCCGGGATCGCTTTGAGCACGAAGCCGTAGATGAACGCGCCGAAGCCGAAGCCCATCACGACCATTCCGCTGGCGAGGCCGCGCTTGTCGGGAAACCACTTCGTGACCGTGGCCACCGGCGTGATGTAGGCCATGCCGTTGCCGAGTCCCCCGATCACGCCGTAGGTGACGTCCCACCACCACACTTCATGCGGTCCGACGGCGGCAAGTAAATTACCGATGCCCCACAGCACGATACCCGTAATCGTGACCGTGCGCGGACCGACTTGGTCTTGCCAACGGCCGCCGATCACGGCGCCGATGCCAAGCGCGAAGATCGCGATGCCGAACACGAGACTCGCCTGCGTGGCCGACCACCCGAAGCTCGCGATGACCGGTTGGGTGAAATTGCTCCACGCGTAGACGGTGCCGGCGAGGATCATTACGAGGACCCCCGCCCATGCGATCGCCCAGCGGTTCGGCGTACCCGGAGTAACTGCCATGAAAAAGCCCCCTCCAACAGACGGGCTCTCCCTTAGGAAGGCAGAGCCAGTTCTTTAGAAAGCGACCTTGGTTGCTTGAAAAGCAGTTCCTCTACAGACGCGGCTCAGGGAATCTTTATTCCTCTTACATCCCTGCCGGCTGGTAGGCTAGCGAACAAGCAGCGCATCGAGCGCGATCGCACCGTGTTCCAAGGCGACGAGCGGGTTGATATCCACCTCGCCGATCTCGGGAAATGCCTCCATGAGCCGGCCGATCTGCACGACTACGCGAGCCACGGCCGGGATATCCACGGCCGGAACGCCGCGCGCGCCGGTGAGGAGCGCGGCCCCTTTGAGGCCGCGGAGGCCCGCAGCAACCTCCTCAGCCGAGGCATCGGCGGCGAACAGCGCGACGTCGCCGAGCGCCTCGATCCAGATGCCGCCTAAGCCCGCCAGGAGCACGGTTCCCCACGCCGCGTCGCGCTTCGCTCCGACGACCAGCTCGAGGCCGGGCGCTCCCATCGCCTCCACCAGCATGCCGTCGAGGACGAGGTCCGGTCGAGCGCGCGCGACGTTCTCCGCGACCCGCGCCCAAGCGGCGTCGAGCGCCGCGGCATCGGCAATTCCGACCGCGACGCCGCCCGCATCGCTCTTGTGCAACAGCGTTGCGGCCTGCGCTTTGAGGACAACCGGGTAACCGATGCGTTCGGCGATCGCCTGCGCTTCGGCCGGATCGAGCGCGAGCTCACCCGCGGGAACGGGGATGCCGAGCGCCGCGAGTACGGCTTTGCCGCGATGTTCGGCGAGCGGCCCCGGCTTTGCCGTCGCGAGCAACGCGGCAATGGCCGTTTTCATCGCAGCACTCATGGCCGGCGGACGCGCTTCGTTCGCAGTGCGTTCGCGGCGCTGACCGTATCTGGTGAGTGCTGCGATTGCGCGCAGTGCTTGCGAACCCGTGCCGGTAAATGGAATTTCACGCTCGATCATCAGCGCGATCAAATCATCCGGCCAGCGCGATGTGCCCAAAGGCAGTGCGAGCAGCGCGGGTTTCGTCGTCGCGCGCAGTTCGTCGAAGAGCGCGTTCTCGTGCAGCCAGCGGAGATTCGGGCCGGGCTGTACGATCGCAAGAAAGCTGCCGACGTTCGGGTCGGCGAGCATGGCGTGCGCGCTGCGCTCGTAGAGAAAGCGGTCGTAGATGCACTGCGCGGTGAGGTCGAGCGGATTGCTGGCGACGGCAAACGACGGCAACGCTTGGTGGATCGCATCGATCGTTGCGGGCGCAAACGTGGGCAAGTCGAGACCGAGGGCCGCGCACTCATCGAGCGTGAGGCTCTTCACCGCGCCGGAATCGGACGTCACCGCTACGCCGCGCACCGGCGGCTGCGGATACCGCGCGAGGACGGTGATCGCATCGACGAGCATGTCGAGATCGTCGACGACCAACACGCCGGCCCGCTCCACGACCGTGCGCATCACGTCGTAATCGCCGGCGAGCGCGCCGGTATGCGATTGCGCTGCAGCGCGCGCACCTTCGCTGCGCCCCGGGTGCAACAGCACGAGATGCCGGCCGCGTTCGCGGGCGCGCTGCGCGAGCGTGAGAAACATCTGCGGCCGGCGGATCTGCTCGGCGAAGAGCGCGACCGGCCCCGGGCGGTCGTCGTCGAGCACAAATGCCAGATGATCTTCGATCCCGAGCACGGCTTCGTTGCCGGTCGACATCTGGTAGGTTACCGCGATGCCGCGCGTCACGAGTCCGCGCGCGATGTTGGCCATCGTTGCGCCGCTCTGCGATACCACGGCTGCCGCCGTGCCGCCGCGCGTTGCCGCGTCCGGCGGCAACGTTGGCCCGAACGCATAGGGGATGCCGTCGACGAAGTTCGTCAGGCCCAGACAGTTGGGGCCGTTCACCGCCATGCCGCTGCGCGCGGCGATCTCAACGATGCGCTCCTGATCGCGCCGTCCCGCTTCGTCCTGCTCGGCAAAGCCGGACGCGAACACCATCGCACCGCCCACGCCGAGGGCGGCCAGCGCTTCGAGCGTCTCGACGACGCCGGCGCGCGGCACGCACAGCACCGCCGCATCGATGCCGGGCGGCAGTTCCTCAACCGTGCGTACGCAGCGCCGCTCGCCGACGGCATCCCGGTTGCGGCTGACCAGATGCAGCTCGCCCGTAAAGCCGAAGCGGTCGAAGTTGCCGACCTGGGTTTCACCGAGCGAGCCGGGTTCTTTCGAGATGCCGATGATTGCGACGGAACGCGGCCGCAGCAAACGTTCGAGCCCGGTGCGGGCCGCGACGTCAGTCATCCCGGCGATACGCACCGAGTCCGGGCCGGAACGACTTCTCATCGAGGAACTGCTCGAGGCCCTTGAGGCGGCCTTTTTCTTTGTCCATCATCGCATTTTGCGCGCTCTTCGCACCGGAGAATTCCGACGCCGTTTCCCAATCCATGTTGCGCGTGAACTTATACATCACTTTCGCGTTATATACGGTTACCGGGTTGAGTGCGAGGAGCTTCTTGGCAATCTCAATCACGCGCGAGCGCAATTGATCGGCCGGAACGGCGTAGTTGACAAGCCCCATTGCCTCGGCTTGTTTGCCGGTGAACGTATCGCCGGTCATGATATAGTAGAGTGCTTCCCGATAGCCCATCGTTTCTTCGATCGCCTTACACACGTTGCCGCCCGGGATGATTCCCCAGTTGACTTCGGAGACGCCGAAGGTCGCGTCTTCGGCGGCGACGGCAAGATCGCAACCGACCAGCGGCGTAAACGCACCGCCGAAACACCAGCCGTTGACCATCGCGATCGTTGATTTCGGATATTTGCGCAGCCGGCGCCACATCCAATCCTGCGAAGCCGAATGATTGCGCAGCTTGCGAATCCACTCAAAGTTTTCGGTTTCGCGAAAGTATTCTTTGAGATCCATGCCGGCGCTGAAAGCACCGCCGGCGCCGGTAAGCACGAGAACCTTGGCGCGGTCGTCGAACTCGAGGACGTTGAGCACGTCCATCATCTCACGGTTGAGCGTGGGGCTCATGGCATTGCGCTTGGTGGGCCGGTTGAGGGTGACCCATGCGATGCCGTCCTCGAAGGTGACTTCGACGGTCTTCCACTTTGGCAGCTCGGCAGGGGCGGTGTTCGTGGTCGTGCTCATGTTTGGTTCCTTTCGCTGGTACCGGGGCAATACGGGATGCAATAGCAGGAACCCTGATTTAGGTAGCGCACCGTCGTCTCCGGAGGTGCTCCCCATGCGTTTCTCCATTCCGCGTAAGACCCTCGCCATGTTTTCCGGCGTGGCCGTTCTGCTCGTGGCCACCGCTGCCGTTGCCGACGCGCCGTTGAAAATCGGCCTCATCTGGACGTACTCGACGAACGATCCGACGACCCAAGCGTTTGACGCCGGCATTCAAACGTACATGAAGATGCATGGCGACAGCGTCGCCGGCCGCCAAGTCGAAATCATCAAGCGCGACGACGGCGGGATCAATCCCGACCTCGCGAAGCGGCACGCGCAGGAACTGATCGTATCCGAAAATGTCGATGCTATCGGGGGCTTCGTGTGGACGGCAAACGCAACCGCCGCCGGTACCGTTGCGCTCGCGGCCAAGAAACCGGAGTTCGTCGCCAATGCGACGGCGCTCGGATATCTCGATAAATTTCCGAACATGTCGCGGTACGCGTTCACCATTTACGAACTCGGACAAGTGATGGGCCGGTATGCGGCCGCGCACGGGATCAAGCGCGTGTTCTCGATCTACTTCAACATTCAGTCGGGCATCGATGCGGCCAAAGGGTTCGAAGAAACGTTTACGGCTGCCGGCGGCAAGGTGCTCGGCACCGATGCCGTGCCGATGGGCAGTAAGGAATTCACGCCCTATCTGCAACGCGTGAAAGACGCGAAGCCCGATGCGATCTGGCTGTGGATGCCCGCCACGTCCGGCGCGCCGCAGTTTCTCCAAACGTTCCACACGCTGGGCCTCGACCGCGACGGCGTGAAGATTCTCGCAACCGGAGACTTAGTCGAAGAGAACAATCTCAAGGCCGAAGGCGACGCAGCGATCGGCGTTATCTCGACGTACACCTATAGTCAGTGGCATAACTCGGCGCTCAATCGCGAATTCGTCAAGCAATTCAAACTGATCGCACCGAACATCGAACCGAACTTCACCGCAGTCGAAGCTTACGATATGATGCAAGGCATCTATGCGGTCGCGCAAGCGCAAAAAGGCGGCTTCGACTACGACAAGGCGATGGAGACGATCAAGACGCTGAAGTGGGAGAGCCCGCGCGGACCGGTCGCGATGGATCCGCTCACGCGCGACTTGATCCAAAACGTCTACGTCCGCCGCACGGAAAAAGTCAACGGTAAGCTGCAGAACACCGAGTTCGAAACAGCCCCGATGATCAAAAACCCCTGAGTCCACGGTCAGATCACGCGGACGGTGGCCATCATGCCGTTGTCCTCGTGGTCGGCCATGTGGCAATGAAACGGGAACGTTCCGCGCACGGCCGGATCGCGAAAATCAACCAGCACGCGAATGCGTGAAGGGCGAACGTGCCCGTGCCGGCCGGCGGCGGGCGGCACGTCGGCGACGTCGATCCAATGCGGATCGCGATTGGCGACGCCGTTCGTCGAGAGTACGACGAAATGCACTTGGTGCAGATGAAAGACGTGGACTTCTGCGCTGACGTTCTCGATGGTCCACGCTTCCGTCGTACCCGAGCGGACGGTGAACATCGGTGCTTGGCCGGGGCGATACGCGACACCGTTGAGATAAAAGCGCCGCGCATCTTCGCTAAGCCGGACCGTGCGCGTGGCGTCCGGCCGGGGCAGGGCCGAGCGATACCGCAAACCCCCGACCAGGCCGGCCGGCGCGGCGATGCGCCCGGCCGCAGTGTCGCCGTGGTCGTCGTCGAGTTCGCCGAGGATGGCGCCCGGGTTTTCGTCACCGTGCGGACCCGTGTCGTAACACAACGAATACAGCATCTGCGGATGCTGCGGACCGGTAACGACGATCTCGGCGCGACCGCCGGGCGGAATGAGGACGTGCCAACGTTGTTCGCTCCGTTGAGCGCCCGGATAATAGCCCAGCGGAATTCCATCGCGGGCGATAAGCTGTAGCGGCACGCCGGGGATCTGAAGATCGAAATGGCGGTGTCCCGATGCGTTGAGGATGCGCCAAACCTGGCGTTCGCCGGGCCGGATGCCGAGCGTCGCCGCGGGGACGCCGTTGATCGTCGTCTGCGACGTGGTCTCGATTCCGCAGGGAGCCGCGTACTGATCGTCCTGATCGCGATTCGCAAAGTTCGCGGCAATCGGTCCGCGCGTTCCGTCGGGTGCGAGGGCGGCGGCGAGCGATGGGTCGTGCGGCACGTCGCGCAAGATGATGACGCGCTCGCGCAATCCGGCGGTCTCCGGCACGGCGTCGGCGATGCCCTCGACGACGATCGCGCCGGCCATTCCGTTGCCGATCTCCCAATTCGTCAGGCCGTGCGGATGCGGGTGATACCAGTAGAGTCCGGGCGGCTGATCGCGATCGATGCGCACCACGTAGTCAAACGATTTGCCCGGGCGCACGGTCGTCGCGAGCACGTCGTCGCCCGGCGCCGACGGTGCGACCGCAAGTCCGTGAAAGTGGAGATTCGAATCGGAGACCATGCCGAAGCCGCACGTCTGCGGAAGATCGTTGCGATAACGCACGTGGATTTCATCGCCCGGACGCACGCGGATCGTCGGCGCCGTTTCGCGTCCTTGCCAGAAGAACGCGGGCCGGCCTTGGTCATCGAGGCGCGACTCTAACTCGAGCGTCGCTATGCCGCCGGTGCTCGCCACTTCGGGGATCGCCGGGAGATCGGGTGCGTTCATTACCGTCACGCGCGCGCTCGCGTGCGCGCACCCGGCGAACGCAAGCGCGAACGCCACGAGCAACGCGAAGCGGGTTACGACGATTGGCAGGCCAGCGGCGCTTGGGTGAAGTCGAAGGCGTTCAGCAAGGGGCTTGCGTGCGCATCGCGCGCGTTCAGCGACGGCAGGTGGAAGAGCTTCTCGATGAACGCGAGGATCGACACGGTTTCGTACTGCGTGCTGTCGACTTTGCCGGCGCGCGAATAGGGCGATATGATGATCGCGGGAACGCGCGTCCCCGGTCCCCACTGGTCGATCTTCGGCGGCGTCACGTGATCCCAGCGGCCGCCGTTTTCATCGTAGGTGATGATGAGGACGGTGTTCTTCCAATACTTCGATTTGCACAGGGCGGCCATGTAGCTCTGGAGTTTCGATTGGCCTTCCGCGAACGACGCATATCCCGGATGATCGTTGTAGACGCCGACCGGCTTGAGGAACGATACCTGCGGCAACGTACCGGCGCGCAGATCGTGATAGTACTGGTTATCGTCTTGCAAGTGCGGGCTCTCGGCGAGCGCACTGCCGTCGCCGCCCCAGCGCTCGTAATAGACGAACGGCTGATGGTGCCATTGGAAACACGGACCGTCGTCGCGTATTTCGTTGGTCGGGTTTGCCTTTGATGCGGAAGCGCACACGTTCGCGGCGCTGCGATCGACGATCGCTTGCGCGAAACGGCCCGAATACCACTTCCAGCTCACGGCCGGCCGCGCATCGCTCATGAGATCCCCGATCGTCTTGGTCGACGGCGGAATCGGCTTGAGGAGTTGATCTTGCGTCGCGCCCGGCCGCGGCAAGTTCGTTGTGAACGTGGTGTTGACGACATAGTATTTTGCGCCGGACTGCGGTCCCGGGGAATTCTGCGGCATCGGCATCGTGGTGAGGTTGCTGTCGTTGAGCGTCTTGCTCGCGACGTCCCAATACGATTCGAACGTCTTTACGTTACTCGTGGGCAACGGCTGGTTCCACACCGGCGTGCACGCGCAAATCAGCCATTGATGGTTGAGGAACGAACCGCCGAAGGCGCTGTGAAAGAAGTTATCCGCCATCGTGTAGTGGCGCGCGATGCGGCCTTCAGCCAGCGCTTCGGCGTGATAGTAACTCATCACGAGGCCCGGATTGCTGGAATATTCGATGAATTTGTCCATCGAGCCGTTCGAGGGTTCCAATTTTCCGGTATCGATCTGGAGTTGCTCGTGCCAGAAGATGTGCCAAAGGTCGCCCGTCTTCGTGGCCGGCGGGTCGTAATACGAGAGATTGAACGGCCCCACGCTCAAGCCGGCCGGAATGTTCTTATCCGTCGCCCAGTTCGCATCGCTCGGATTCGAGACGCCTTGCCAGCCGCACGGCCACGGTCCGGTGGGGTTGCCGGCAACGATGAGCGCCGGCGGATTGCCCGGCAGCGGAGCGTCGTCAGCCGTGCCGCCCAGCGGGCACTGCAGTTGCGGACCGCCGGCCGTACCGCGGCTGCCGTTCGCGCCACGATAGAACGCATAGAGCCCATCGAAGCTCCAGTTCTCTTCGTAGACCACGATCACGTGCGCGATCTTTTGCTGGGCGTGGGCGATTTGCGCTGCTTGGCCTCGCGGCGGCGGTTGCTGGCTCCCAGCCGGGCCCGCGACGAGCAGAAAGACAAACGCGGTCGCAATGAAACGAAGCAATATCGACATTCGCCCGTACGCTAGCATGCGCATATTAAGACGAGCCTAAGGCCGGGTTGCTGCGCAGCACGCGCACGCTGATAAGCGACGCGGCGAAGATCACCGCGGCGAGCAGAGCGACGGAGACGTCGTCGCCCCACCAACGCACGCCGGCGCCTTCGCCGATCCAAAAGATGCCGAACGTCGTGAGCATCGTGCCGACGAGAAACTTCATCGCGTTTTCCGGCACCCGCTCGAGCGGCCGGTGCAGAGCAACCCCGATCGCGATCACGATGACCAGCGCCGCAAGTGCGCCGCTCGCCGCCCACGGGAGCGCGGCGGCGCTTCCCGATGCCAACGCCAACAGGATCACCACTGCCTCGACGCCCTCGAAGAACACGCCGTTGAACGCTGCGGCAAAGGCTGCGCGATCGTCGGCGCGTTCGAGGTCCGTGACGTTCTTCGCATAGATCGCCGCCTCATCGTGCAGCGCTTTGCGGCCCGCGCCGCGCAGGATTGCCTTGCGCAACCAGCCCTGGCCATAGTAGAGCGCGACGAGTCCGACGATGATTTTAAACGCCGGCAGCGGTTCGAGCCATAGCAGCGCGGGACGTGCGATGACGACGATGGCAATGAGGATCGCCAGCGCCCAAAACGCGGCCATCACGGCGGGGCGCCAACCGCGTGCGATGCCGACCGCGAGCACGATCGTCAGTGCTTCGACCATCTCGACGCCGCACGCAAGAAACGACGTCCCGGCGACCGTCCAGCCGTTCATGCGCGCGCTACCGCGACGATACGCGGTGCAAGGGTCACGACGAGCGCGAGCGTTACGAGGAAGAACGCCGGGTGAACGAACGCTAGCGGGCCATGCGGGATCGCGCGGCAACCGATGTCCGTGAATGCCATAGCCATACAGAAGATGCCGTACCCAACTTGCAGCCTCCGCATCGGGTCGACGGCCACCCCGAAGAACGAACGCTGGTGACCGGGCAATGCCCAGTACAGCAACGGGATGGCGAGCGCGAGGCAGACGGCGCCGGTCGTGAGACCGTAGACGAGGCTAAACGTGTGGTCGCCTTCGAGAAACGCGAACATCTTCACGGACGATTCGGCGGGCTATGCAAGCGCCCCCGCGGCTGCGCCGAGCACCGCGCTCGTGACGACGACGACCCAGGGCGGGAATTTCCACACGGCGATGAGCGCGTACGCAGCGAGCGCGATGCCGATGCCGCTCGTGCTCTTGCTCAGCGATGCGAGGATGGGGTAGTAGAGCACGCTCCCGAGCAAACCGACGACGCTCGCGTTCGCACCGCGCAATGCGGATGCTGCGCGCGGCAAGGCGCGCAAGCGATCCCAGACCGGTGCGAGCGCGAAGATCAGCGCGAACGATGGAACGAAGATCGCGATCGTTGCGGCGAGCGCGCCGGTGACGCCGGTGAGCGGCGACGTGTTCGCCGCGCCGATGAACGCCGCGAACGTGAAGACCGGCCCCGGCATCGCCTGCACCGCCCCGTACCCGGCTAGGAAATCGCGCGCGGGCAGCAGTCCGTCATCGACGACGTTGCCGAGCAACGGCAGGACGACGTGTCCCCCGCCGAACACCAGCGTGCCGGCGCGGACGATCGTTTCGATCAGGGCGAGCGCCGGCGACGCCAGCCATTGCGGCACGAGCAACACGCCGATCACCAGGATGAAGACGGCGCCCGCGCCGATCGCAACGCCGCGCGGTACGCGCACCGGCAGCGCCGGCGCTTCGGCGGCACCGGCGTCGCGCTGGATGAAGAGCGCGCCGACGACCGCACCGAGCGCGATCGGGAGCCAGCCGAGGCCAGCACTTCCGGCAATGACGATCGCCACGATCGCAGCGCCGAACGCGATCGTCATCGTCTCGCGATCGGTGCAGAGCGCGCGCGCAAGCGCGAGCACGGCTTGCGTGACGACGGCGGCTGCGGCAGCGGTTAAGCCCGCGAGCAGCCCGTTGAACCACGCACTGCTGGTGAGGCTGCCTTGCGCTTCGAGGGCGTGCAGTCCGAGTGCGATGACCGTCATCGCGATGGCCGACGGGGCCGTGAAGCCGAGCCAGGCGGCAAACGCGCCGCCCGCGCCGGCGCGCATGAGGCCGATCAGCATCCCGACCTGACTCGAGGTCGGTCCCGGCAACACCGAACAGAACGCCACGACGGCGGCGTAGGTGCCCTCGTCGAGCCACGCGCGGCGCTCGACGAACTCGCGCCGGAAGTACCCCAAGTGCGCGATCGGTCCACCGAACGATGTCAGCCCGAGACGCAAGAAGATCCGGAAGACGTCGCCCATGGCCGCCGCTACGGTTCGGCGTCCAAGCGAGCGAGCCCGTTCGAGGGACTGGCGCCGCGCGGCGTGAACGCAAATGTATGGACGGTGCCCTAACAGTCTACGCAAACGGCGGTTTTTGCCGCTACGATGAAGCGAAAATCGGCCTGATGACGCACGCGCTGCACTACGGCACGGGCTGCTTCGAGGGCGTACGCGGCTTCTGGTCGGCACGCGACGAGGAACTCTACCTCTTCCAGCTCCAGGATCATTACGAGCGTCTGCACGCCTCCGCGAAGATCCTCATGATGAAGGTTCCGAACAGCGTGGCGGAGCTCGTCGAGATCACGACGGAACTCTGCGCCCGCAACAAGTTCCGCAGCGACGTATACGTGCGCCCGCTGATGTATAAGTCGAACGAAGAGATCGGCGTGCGGCTGCACGACGTGCGCGACGCGCTCGCCATTATGGCAATGCCGTTCGACCGCTATTTCGACGCGACCGCCGGCTTGAATTGCACCGTAAGCGGGTGGCGCCGCATCGACGACACAACGGCGCCCGCGCGCGCGAAAGTCACCGGCGTCTACATCAACTCCGCGCTGGCCAAGAGTGAAGCGATTCTCGACGGCTACGACGAGGCGATTCTGCTCTCAGCCGACGGTCACGTCTCCGAAGGCAGCGCCGAGAACATCTTCATGGTGAAGAAAGGCGTCATCTACACGCCCGATGCTTCGCAGAACATCCTCGAAGGCTGCACGCGCAAGACGCTGATGACGCTGGCCGTTGCGGAGCTAGGCCTGACCGTTATCGAACGCGCGATCGATCGCAGCGAACTCTTTACCGCCGATGAAGTGTTTATCAGCGGCAGCGCGGCCGGACTGCAGTTCGTGCGCGCGATCGATCACCGCGTGGTCGGCGACGGCACGCAAGGGCCGATCTCGATGAAGCTCGCGGATCTCTACGACAAGGTCGTGCGCGGGCAGTTGCCCACGTACCGTTCGTGGTTAACCCCCACGTACGCCAGCCGCAAACCGGCCGCGGTGTAGCTTAGCGTCCGTTTCCGCCGGCCGCCGCAAGGCGCGCGGCGAGTTCGGTTGCGGCAACGGAATCGAGCCGTCCGCCGGCCGCAAGCAGCTCGCCTAAGCGTTCCGCGCTCAAGGCTGCGCGCAGTTTGGCGAACAGCGTATCGCGCATGCTCTTCGTAACCGTTTCGCGGCGGATGCCGAACGACGCGAAGGCCGAGTCGGCAAAGCCGGTCAGGCGCGCGGCGGTTTCGGGTGCGTTGCCTGCCAGCGCATAGGCTGCGGCGGCTTGAATCACGAGCGCTAGGCCGAGCGTGTTTTCGGTGCGCCGCACGATTTCGAGCGCCTCGCTCAACGCTTCGGCGACGCCCTCCGTCCGCCCGACGGCGAGTGAAAACTGCGCCGAGTCGGCGAGGACGTTGACGAGTCCGCGGCGGTCGCTGATCTCGCGCCGCACGTCGGCGGCGACGCGTGCCGCAGCGACGGCTTCGTCGAAGCGTCCCAAGCGGAAATAGAGATGGCTCATGCCGTGGTAGGAGAGCGCGAGCCCGAAATCGTTCTCGAGCACGCGGCAGAGCGAGATGCTCTCCTCGTACATCACTTCCGCTTCGTGCGGATCGGTGCCGGTAAGAAAGCTTGCGAGGCGTCGCAAAAAGCTCGCTTGATAGACGAAGTCGTGTGAATCGCGTGCGAGATCGAGTCCTTCGCGCGCGATGACGGATGCTTCTTCGGTTTGATCGTTGTGCAAGAGTGCCGTCGCATAGGCGTTGAGCGCTTCGAGCCGCCATTTCGTTTCGGGCGCGGCGCGCAAGAGCACGTACGCTTCTTGCGCGGCTTCGAGTTCGGCGGAGGTTCCACCGAACGCACCGTACCGGGCGGCAAGTTCGGCGCGGCGCGTCAGCACGCGACCGCGTAACGTCGGGCGCGCACCGGAAGCGAGCGCGTCGCGCGCCTCGGTGTTCCACTTTGCCCACTCGCTCCAGCGTCCGAGCGATGACGTTTCGACCAGCGCAGCGCAGATCTCGACGCCGGTCATCGCATCGTGTCCGTCGCCGAGAGTCCACTCGAGTGCGCTGCGGACGTTGTCGAGTTCGTCGATCAGCGGCGCGATCCAGGCGCGATACGATCCTTGGCCCTCGGCCAAACTCGCCCGATCGACTTGCACGCGATAGAACGCGGCGTGCTTCCGGCTGATTTGCGCGCGCTCGCCGTTGGCGTCGAGGCGTTCGCCCGCATACTCGCGCGTCGATTCGAGTAAGCGGTAACGCGGCGCTTCGAACACGACGAGCGATTTGTCGACGAGGGCGGAGAGCGCGCCGTACACCGCATCGGCTTCGAGTTCGCCGTCCGTGCACACTTCGAGGATGGCCGGCAACGTGCAGCCGCCGGTGAAGACCGCGAGGCGCGCGAAGAGCATGCGCTCCGCCACGCCGAGCAAGTCGTAACTCCAGTCGATCGTTGCGCGCAGCGTTTGCTGGTGCGGCAACGCGCTGCGGTCGTTCGTAACGAGCAGGCGGAAGCGCGAGTCGAGTAACGCGGCGATTTGTGCGACGTCCAGCACGCGCACGCGCGCGGCGGCCAGCTCGATGGCGAGCGCAATGCCGTCGAGACGCCGGCAGATTTCCGCGATGAGCGGCGCGTTCGCATCGTTGAGAACGAAGCTGTCGTCGGCGGCGCTCGCCCGCTCGACGAACAGCGCAACGGCCGAATAGACGGCGGCATCGATCGCGCGCGGCGTCGTGTTGGGCAACGGAATGGCGTGCGGCGGCACGCGATACGTCGCTTCGCCCGCAACCCCGAGCGGTTCGCGGCTCGTCGCGAGGACGCGAATGCGCGGTGCGTCGCGAACGATGGCAGCGATCGTCTTGGCGGCATTCGCCACCACGTGCTCGCAGTTGTCTACCACGAGCAGCAGATGCCGTTCGCGCAGCGCCGAGAGGAGCGATGAGAGCGAGGAGCGATCGGCATGCTCTTCCACGCCGAAGAGCGTCGAGAACGCGGAAACCACGTGGGCTTCGTCGCCGAGCGGCGCGAGTTCGACGAGCCACACGCCGTCGGGATAGCGCGTGAGCTGCCGGCGTGCGACATCGAGCGCGAGCCGCGTCTTTCCAACGCCGCCGGCGCCGAGCAGCGTGACGACGCGATACTGGCCGAGCAAATCGTCGATGCGCGCGATGTCGGCGTCGCGTCCGATCAAGCCCGCCGTAGCGACCGGCAGGTTGTTGGCCACCGGCAACGATGCGCCGATGCGTTCGTTCGTCTCAACATCGGAGGGATCGACGACCACTACCCGGTCGCGGCCGGTCCCCTTCGCGCGATAGAGCGCGCGGTCGGCGCTCTCGACGAGTTCGTGATGGTGCGCACCGCGTTTGGGCACGATCGAGGTGACGCCGACGCTTACGGTAACGATGCCGCGTGGAGAGCCTTCGTGCGGAATCGCCAGCTGTTCTACCGCCGCGCGCAAGCGCTCCGCGATCTTCGCCGCACAGCGCGCTTCGGCGTCGGGAATGACGAGGCCGAATTCCTCGCCGCCATAGCGCGCGAAACAATCCGTGGCGCGCACGATGCTGGCCTTGCACGCGCGCGCGATCTGCTGCAGGCAATAGTCGCCTTGCGGATGTCCGTAGGCGTCGTTGTACAGTTTGAACGAATCGATATCGAGCAGCGCGACGGCGATCGGCTTCTTCGCCCGAATCGCCCGAATCCACTCGCGTTCGAGCGCGGCGTCAAATGCGCGGCGGTTCGGCACGCCGGTCAGCGCGTCGATCACGGTAAGTTCTTCGAGGTGCCGCGCGCGTTCGCGCAGCGCCGCCTTCTGCAACGCTAGCGAAAGGTACCCGGCGAAGGCATCGCACAGCGCGAGCCCGTCGTCATCGTAGACGTCGCGCCGCGACGTCATCCAGACCGCGCCGCTCACTTGCCCGTCGTCGCGCAGCGGGGCGTAGGCGCGGTTGAGATCGAGCCGCGGAATGCCGTCGGCGAGCACGGCCCGCGCGACCGCGTCATCGACGACGTCTTCGCTGGCCGTGAAGCTCGAACGCGTGCGGCGCCAGCGGACGGTGCAGCCGCGCGGACCGGCGAGAGCCAGGGTCACTTCGCCGGCATCGGCCGCCTGGAGCAGACGCGCGCAGACCGCATCGAGGATGGACTCGAGGGGTCCGCTGCCGTTGATGAGGTTGGCCGTCTCGCGGAGAACGTCGCGGACGGCCATACGCCTGGAGCTGGGTCGGGGTTGGAACATCGCTTGCCACGTGTTCGGAGTGGGTGGCCGCGCCCAGTTGGCCCTTCGGTTAAACCCGCTTAGGTCGCGGGCTGGTCCTCGGCCGGCGGCGGTGCGCTCACCGGGAGGGCGCTAGCCGGGAGGTCCGGCGGGGTCCACATCTGCAGGTCGCGTTCGGGGCTCGTGCTCGCGGCGGCACTCGCCGGAGGCGCGGCATCGAACGGCGTGGCCGCGTAGTCGTTCGTCTGGCGCCACAGGCCGAAGCGGGCGAGTTCGCTGTACGCGATGCGCGAGACGCCTTGGATGAAGTGGTAGCCGGCGTCGAGGGTCGACAGGTTGGTCGCCATCACGGCGATCGCGTAGGGCTCGTGGTTCAAGTACACCACGCCCACGTCGTTGAGCGTATCGTGGAGTTCGCCGGTCTTGTGTGCGATCGTCGTGCCGCGCGGCAGCGGCTGCGGAATCAGCCCGTTGTGATGCTGGCCGGTCATGATCGAGATCATTTCGCGCGACGACCACTCGTCGATGAGCTGGAAGCGCGCCATCGCGGTCATCAGCTTCACCATGTCGTTGGCGCTCGAACGGAGCGCGTAATGGATCGGTCCCTCGGAGCGGATGTAGTCGTGCAGGCTCGTCTGGGTGAGGCCGAGATCGGTCATCTCGTGGTTGATCGCGCGGCGGCCGACCAGGCGAATGAGCATGTTGGTGGCGGTGTTGTCGCTCTCGGTGATCATCAGCGTGAGCAGCTTGGAGACCGTATACCGCGAGCCGCGGCGGGCGTCGGCGAGGTCGCCCCAGCCCCAATCGCGATCGCTCTGCTGCAGCGTGACCTTGCGGTTGAGGTCGAAATCGCCGTGCGCGAGCCGTTTGAAGACCTCGACCATGACCGGAATCTTGATCGTCGAGGCCGCCGGCATTTGCGCGTTCGCGTTGACCGAGGTGCTCAAACCGGTGGCGAGATCCTCGACCATGATGCCGACGTTGCCGGGAGCGTGCATCGACATCGTCGAGAGTTCGGTCTGCAGTACTCCCAGCGGGCCGGGCGCAGACGCATCAGCACGCGTCATGAGAGCGCTGAATATGAGAAGAGCTACGGCAACGAAGACTCGTCGCAGCAATCGCATTGCGGCCATTGTGCCTTGTCGTGGCACGTTACGTCAAGTGCGATCCCTTGGCCATGTGGCGTACCGAGCGCCGGTGTTACCGGCTTCTGACGGCCTCGGCAACGTACGGAATGCCGTCTGAAGCCGGTGCGCGTACGCGTCCGGCGAGTCCGGCGAGCGCAACGAGTGCGGCCAGATACGGCAGCGCCTGCATCAGTTCGCTTGGAATTCCCACGCGCTGCAGCGTGTATTGCAGGGCGGAGAAAAACCCGAAGAAGAGCGCCGCGCCGGTTGCTCCGAAGGGCGTCCAACGTCCGAAGATCACCGCGGCCAGCGCGATGAAGCCGCGGCCGGCCGTCATGCCGTCGGAATAGAGATCGAGTTCGGCGAGCGCGAGATACACGCCGCCGAGCGATGCGATCGCGCCGCCGGCGACCACCGACCAGAAACGCGTCTGCAGCGGATCGATGCCGGCGCTCGCAGCGGCGCGCGGGTTTTCGCCGCACGCGCGAATGCGCAAGCCCCACGGCGTACGATTGAGGAAGAGGGAGAGCGCACCGGCCAACACGAGTGCGAGAACGGTCAGCACGGCTTCGCCGGTTTTGCCGAAGGCCGGCACTTCGTGTGATGCGCCCGGTTGCCCGTACACGAGAACGAGTCCGAACGCGGCGCCGCCGAGCGCAACGATGTTCAGGCCCGTGCCGGCCACGATCTGATCGAACGCCAGCCGCGTCGCAACGAACGCCAGCAGCGCGGCCAGCGCAGCGCCCGCGAAGATGCCGGCAATCGCGCCGAGCAGCGGACTGCCGGTTGCGCCCGACACGCAGACGGCCGTGAACGCGCCGCCGATCATGATGCCTTCGAGTCCGATGTTGACCACGCCCGAGCGTTCGGAGAGTACGCCGCCGAGCGCCGCAAAAATCAGCGGCGTCGCTTTGATGAGCGTGAGTCCGGCGAGCGCGATGAGCGCTGCAACCAGCGCGCTCACGTCGACCGCCGCGACGCGACGTAGCGCCGTCCCGCGAGTGCGATGATCACGAGACCCTCCACGACGTTGACGATATCGCGCGGTACGTTCGCTTCGGCTTGCATCGAGAGTGCGCCGTTTTGCAAGATGCCGAACGCGAACGCGGCGACGGCGATCCAAATCGGTTCGAGATTGCCGACGAGCGCGACGGCGATCGCGACGAAGCCGTACCCGGGGCTGAGTCCGGTATTGAAGCGATGCAGCACGCCGGTGACGAGCGTTGCGCCGCCGAGTCCGGCGATGGCGCCGGAGAACGTCATCGCGAGCAGCGCGATGCGGCTGAGATCGACGCCCGAACGCCGGGCGGCTTCGGGTGCTTCACCGGCGGCGCGCAGCTCGAAGCCGAAAACCGTGCGGTTGAAGACGAAGCGCAGCGCGAAGGCGAGCGCGAGCGCGATGACGATCGAAATCGTGAGGCGCGTGTCGGGTACGATCGTGGGCAGCCACGCGGTGTGCGCGAGCAGCGGCGTCTCGCCTTCGTTCGCCGTTGCAAAATGCAGCGGTCCATCGACGGCGTACGTTGCGACGAGGGCCGCGATCACGTTGAGCATCAGCGTCGCGATGACTTCGTTCGCGCCGAAGCGCGCTTTCAGGAAACCGGCGATGCCGCCCCAGACGCCGCCCGCAATCGCGCCGGCGAGCAGCGTAACGACGATCGAGACGATCGGCGGACCGGGTACGAACACGCCCGCGACGCCGGCCGCGAGGCCGCCGAGCACGAGTTGTCCCTCCGCGCCGATGTTGAACAAGCCGGCCCGGAACGCCAGCGCAATGCCGAGCGCGGGGAAGAGCAGCGCGGTCGCCGAGACGAGCGTTTCGGCGAACTCCGACGTGGTGCCGAACGCGCCGTCGAAGAGCGCGGAGAAGCCGTCGATCGGCGAGACGTGTGCGAGCAGCATCGCAATGCTGCCGACGCCGAAGACGACAATCAGGGCGACGGCGAGATCGCGCACGATGCGTAGCCGGAAGAATGCGGGCATCAGTGCCCTCCCGCCATCAGCGTGCCGACGCGTCCGCGGTCGACGTTCGCCCGATCGAACGCACCGACAAAACGCCCGCCCGACATCACCAGCACGCGATCGGCCAGGGCGAAGATTTCATCGAGTTCGAACGAGATCAGCAATACGGCGCAGCCGGCGTTGCGCGCTTCAATCAGCCGCGATTGCACGAGTGTCGCCGCGCCCACGTCGATGCCGCGCGTCGGTTGGTAGGCGACGATGAGCTTGGGATGCGCGCCGAGCGCGCGGCCGACGACGACTTTCTGCTGGTTCCCGCCGGAGAGTGCGTCCACCGTTGCCTGCGCGTTGGGCGGCCGGACGTCGAAGCGCTCGATCACCTCGGCCGCGGCTGCATTTTCGGCCGCGCGATCGATGACCATGCCGCGGCGCATCGGCGGCGTTTGATGGCGTCCGAGTGCCACGTTCTCGGCAATCGTCCAGCCCAGCACGAGCGCTTCGTTGCGGCGGTCTTGCGGAATGACGCGTACGCCCGCGGCGAGGCGCGCGGCCGGCGTGACCGACGACGTCAGTGCGACGCCGTCGAGTTCGATCGTGCCGGTGTACGCGGTGACGCCGGCGAGCGCGTCGGCGAGTGCGGATTGTCCGTTGCCCTCAACGCCGGCTACGCCGACGATTTCCCCGGCGCGCACCTCGAACGTGCCGTCGACGAGTTCGCCGCCCCCGCTACCGGCCGCAAGGGCGCGCACCGTGAGGCGCGGCGTGGGCGTGACGGCGGCGCGTTCGGCCAGCGGCGGCAAGTCGCCGCCGACCATGGCGCGTGCGATCTCGTCGGTCGACGTCGCGTTCGTATCGTAGCGCGCAACGACGCGACCGGAACGCATCACCGTCACGCGGGTGCTATAGTCGATCACTTCTTGCAGCTTGTGCGTGACGATGAGCACCGCGGCGCCCGCTTTGGCGAGCGCGGTGATCGTGCGAAAGAACGAGGCGATCTCGGTTGGCGCGAGCGCGGCCGTCGGCTCATCGAGCAGCAGCACGCCGGGCCGACGTTCGAGTTCGCGCAGCAGTTCGACGCGCTGCTGCACGCCGATCGGCAGATTTTCCACTAGCGCATCCGGATCGACGTCGAGTCCGTGCTCGGCGGCTAGCGTTCGCACGCGTTCGCGCGCCGCGTCGCGATCGATGCGCCAGCCGCGCCGCGGCTCGCGTCCGAGCAGCACGTTCTCCCACACGTTCAGGCGATCGACGAGTTGAAAGTGCTGATGCACGAGGCCCACGACCGCGTGCGCATCGACCGTGCCTTCGTCGGGAATCACCGCGCCGAAGGCAATTGCGGCCAGCGTCGATTTCCCGGCCCCGTTCTCGCCCACGAGCGCGTGGATCTCGCCCGCGTGCAGTTCGAGGTCGACGCCGTCGACCGCGAGCACAGCGCCGAAGCGTTTGCGAATGCCGCGCAGGGTGAGAACGGGTTCGCTCACATCGGCACCGGCTTGAAGGTCGCGAGTTGTTCGCGCGTCGATGGCGGCACGATCCGGCCGCGAATGATTGCCTCGCGCAAGACGTCGAGTTCGCGAAACTGCGCCGGCGTCAGCGCTTTGCGCGTGTACTTGAAGTCGGTCAGACCGATCGCGCCGTCTTTCAGTCCGAGCTCGATGTGTCCGTGCGGCACTTTCCCGGTTGCTGCGACTTTTGCGAGCGTCAACACGCCGATGTCGACCCGCTTGACCATGCTGGTGAGGATCTTGCCGGGAACGAGCGCATCTTGATCGACATCGACGCCGATGGCGTAGACCCCCGGGTGGTCTTTGATTTGATCGATCGCGCCGAGACCCGCTTTGCCGGCTGCGATGTAGATGACGTCCGCGTTCTGCGAGAGGAGCACGCCGCAGATCTCCTTGCCCGCTGCGGGGTCGTCGAACGACCCGACGTATTTCACCAGCACGGTGATGCTCGGATCGATTTGCCGCGCGCCGGCCGCATAGCCCGCTTCGAACTTGCGCAAGAGCGGAATGTCGATGCCGCCGATAAAGGCGATGGTCTTCGTTTTCGTCGCCATAGCGGCGGCAACGCCCGCCAGAAACGAGCCTTCTTGTTCGCGGAACGTGATGGAGGCAACGTTCGGTTCATCGACGACGGCGTCGATGATTGCGAAGTTGCGCGTCGGAAAACGGCTGGCGACTTCATCGACGTCGCGCGCCATCAAGAACCCGACGGCAAAGATCTCGTCGTATTCCTTGTTCGCAAGGACGGTGAGGTTCGGCTGATAGTCGGCGGCCGAGCGCGACTGCAGCACGGCGATATCGGCGTGCAGCTCTTTCTTTGCATCGAGGAGCCCGCGGTACGCGCCGTCGTTGAACGACTGGTCGCCGAGGCCGCCCGTGTCGGTGACCATCGCCAGCCGGACGTTGCCGCCTTGGGTAATGCCTTTGGGGTGGCTGCAGCCGGCGGCAGCGACGCCGAGCAGCGCCGTGCTACCGAGCACAAACGCGCGGCGCGGAATCACCCTGGCATCTCTACGCGCTTCGTGCGGGTTGGCCTTTCGCCGTTCGCGAAGCGCAAATGCGATGAGTGTTATGGATTTGCAGAGCGGATCGCCGCCCCGTTGGAGCGACGCGGTCGAGGGGATCGTCTGGCTGCCGCGTTTGGCCGCAAAAGTGCGTGCCCACGACGCCGGGACGCTCGGGATGTACCTGCTCGGGCAGAGTCCGGTGGATGACGAGTTCCTCAAAGCCGCGCAGCTCAACTATGCCGCTTTCATCGCGATCGTGCGTAACGCGCCCGATGACGCGGCCGTGCTCGCCGGCATCGGCGCAGCGTCACCCGAGGCGATCGATCGTTTGCGCTTGTGGTCGCTCGAGATGCCGGTACGCCGCCGCACGATGATGCGGGTGTTGGATTTGGATGATGGCTACGATCGCCCGGCCTGGCTGAACGGACCCGTTGCCGTGGGCAACACGTTGCTCGCGCCGCTCATCGGATTGGCGCGCAAAGTGCGGCCGCTGAAAGCATGAACGATCCCGACGTCGTGAAACGTCTGCGCCGCCGCTTACCGTCGCGCGCGGAACGCCGCGTCACCTTTGGCCTGAAAGTCCTCGCGCTGATCGCCGTCGCGCTGTATCTGCTGGTGCAGGCACTGAATTTCTTCGGTGCGATCCGCACGACGGGTTTGCTGATCGTCGGCGCGCTCTTCCTTGCCTACTTGATCTATCCACTGGTCCGCCGCCTCAACGTGCACCTTCCGGTGATCTGGTCGATCGTCATCGTCTACGCGTTCATCGCGCTCGTCGGTGCGTTTGCCGTCACCCTGGTAGCGCCGCAAATCGGTCGCGACTTAACCGGCTTTGGCCAGAGCTTGCCGGCGCTGATGGTCAAGTTTCAGGAAGAACTGATCACACCGCACAACACATTTCTCGCGCGCGTTCCGATCGACGACCGCCTCTATCTTGCCAATTTGCCCTCGCAGTTCAACGCGCTCGCGCAGCAATACGGTCTGAACACGCTGCAAAAAGGTTTACCCGTACTGCTCTCGGCGGCATCGCTCGGTGCGGCGCTGGTGATCATTCCGATCCTGGCGGCGTACATGCTGCTCGATGCTAGCAACGTGCGGCGGCAAGTTCTCGGGCTCTTTCCTGAGAAGCGTCGCGCCAAAGTGCACACGATCATCGACGAACTCGACGGCGTCATCGGCGGCTTCATCCGCGGCCAGCTGATCGACGGCGCGATCGTCGGCGTGATGATCTTCGTGATGCTGGTGGCCACGCACGTCCCCTACGCGCTGCTGATCGGCATCGCGGCCGGGCTCCTGAACTTCATCCCCTACGCCGGTGCCGTGATCGGCTTCGTGCCGTCGGTGATTCTGGCGCTGGCGTACAACGGCCCGGGCAACGCGTTGCTCGTCGCGCTGTTGTTCGCGGTCATCCAGCAGATCGACGGAAACTTCGTGGCACCGAAGGTGCTCAAAGATAACGTCGGACTCTCGCCGCTCTACATCATCCTCGCGATCCTCATCGGCAGCGAACTCTTCGGCCTGGCCGGAACGTTTCTCGCCGTGCCCGTGGCCGCGATGATGCGCGTGCTGCGCGAGCAACTGCTGCCGATGCCCGCGCCGGCGAGCGAAGCGCCGCCCGAGTTAACGAAGAGCCCGCGCGACCGCGAGTCCGTCAAGGCGCCATGAGTTTCTCGCGCGTCGACGTGATCGGCGTGCCGATGGATTTGGGCGCGGACCGGCGCGGCGTCGACATGGGCCCCTCTGCCGTGCGCTACGCCGGCCTGAACGCGGCGATCGAGCGGCTCGGCATCACCACCGTCGACCACGGCAATATCCCCGTGCGCGTCGTCGAATCGGCCTCGCCCGAAGAAGCGAACGCGAAGTACTTGCCGATTATCGCCGAATCGTGCGCGCTGCTCGCGGATCTGGTTGACGAGGTCGTGCGGGCGGGCAACTTTCCGCTCGTGCTCGGCGGCGATCACTCGATCGCGATGGGCACGCTCGCCGGCATCTCCCGCGCTCGCGGCCGTGCGCCGGGCGTGATCTGGGTGGACGCGCACGGCGACATCAACACGCCGATTACGTCGCCCTCGGGCAACGTGCACGGCATGCCCGTGCACTTCGCATTGGAAGCGCACAGCATCGCGCCGGAACGCATCGTTTTCATCGGCTTGCGCGATGTCGACGAAGGCGAGAAGCGCGCGATCAAGGAGTTGGGCGTGCGGGCGTTCACGATGTCGGACATCGACCGCACCGGCATGGCGAACGTGATCGCGGAAGCGCTGAGCATTGCCTGCGACGGGCCGGGCTCGCTGCACGTGAGCTTCGACATGGACGGCATCGACCCGACCGAAGCGCCGGGCGTCGGCACGCCCGTGCGCGGCGGACTCTCGTATCGCGAAGCGCACCTGCTCATGGAAGCCGTCGCCGCCTCGGGCGCGCTCGGCTCGCTCGAAATCACGGAGATCAATCCCATCCTCGATCACATGAATCAAACCGCGATCCTCGCCGTGGAGTTGGTGCTGAGCGCGTTGGGAAAGACCACGCTATGACGTTCGACCGAGATCAGTTCGAAGCGCGCCGCCGCGTCTTCGAAGATGCCGGCCGTGCCACGTGCCCCGCCTGCGGCTACCCGACGATCGGCGAGCGCTGCGCCTACGAAATCTGCTCGCTCTGCGCCTGGGAAGACGACGGCCAAGACGACAACCCGCATCGCCCCGAAGGCTATCACGAGTACTTCGGCCCCGACGACGTCGCCGGCGGCCCCAACCACGACTACTCGCTAAAAGAAGCCCGCGAAAACTTCGCCACGAACGTAACGTCCTATCGCCCAGCCGACATCGATTTCGAAAGCGAACGCTCCACCACCGCAATCAAACGCGAAATCGTAAAAGCCTACGACCGCGCAGTCACGGGGCTAATCGACGTAGATCAAGCCGAAGAAGACGCCCAATACTTCTTCGCCAAACTCTACGGCATGAACGACTAAACGGATACAACAAACTACCTTACTTTACGCAACCGATCGTTCTCACATCTGTCATCCAGAGCGCAGGTTTGCGAAGCAAACCGGAGTCGAAGGACGGCCTCAACCCTCCCCGCTAGCCACCATCCAAAAGCACGCCAAGCCGCTTAGGCGCAACAAGCATATAACTCATCCGAACCCACTCCAAGAGCAAAGCCCGCGGCGCAGAAGCAACGGGAATAGTAACCCATCCGGCTTTCCCCAAATTGTAAGCCGTCGGTTTCACACCAGGCAGCGAGAGCGCGTGCGCGTTCGCATCACCATGCAACTTTAGCGAGATGCACGCGTCCATACCGGCCCCCTCGCCAAGAAAGATAAAGATCTTCTTGCGGACCTTGGCCACGCGATCGCCCCACGGAAACTCTTCCACCGCCTCCGGCAGCGACAGCGCATATTCGCGAAGGTGCTTCCAGGTGGCGCCAGGGGCCGGCGACGTACGGGCCACCGAGCGCTACGGCGCTATCGAGTACGTCGTTGTCGGCAGCGTATAACCACTCGCCGCGCCGCCGACCGTGAATGTTCCCGCGGTGACGATCTGTCCGGTGAGCACGCCGTTGAGTGTTCCATTTGCGGAGATCGACTGCTGCGCGGTGCACGTGATGATGGCCGCCGGGGCACACGTAAACGTGGCGAGTGATGTCGCCCCAGACTGGCTGAACGGCCACGCAAACAAATACGGGAAGCTCGCAGCGGTTGCGGGCACGGACAGATTGAGCACCAGAGTGCCGGGCGAGACGGCCCCGGGCATCGGCGATCGCTTGAAAAGGTTCCACACAGTGCCGCAGACATTCGGCGGTGAATTTCGCGGGCCTATAACGGACGTCTCGGGCGCCTGACGAGGGCCGAAAATGTGATGCGCGAACGCTCTGAAGCCGGACACCTGGAGGGCGACCGTGCTGACGCGTGAGGAAAACGAGCTGTTGTGCCGGGTTGGCCCGGGTACCGCGATGGGCCAACTCGTGCGTCGCTTCTGGATGCCCGCGGCGAGCAGCGCCGGCGTCGTAGCCGGAGGCGCGCCGAAGCACGTGCGGCTCGTTGGCGAAGATTTCGTCCTTTTTCGCGACAGCACCGGTAAAGCGGGCCTCCTCAACGAGCTTTGTCCGCACCGCGGGGCGTCGCTGACGCTGGCGCGCAACGAAGATTGCGGGCTACGCTGCATCTATCACGGCTGGAAGATCGGCGTCGACGGCAACGTGCTCGAGACGCCGTCGGAACCCGAAGACAGCACGTTCAAAGACCGCGTTCACGCCGTTGCGTACCCGACGTATGATGCAGGCGGGTTGGTGTGGGTGTATCTCGGACCGCCGGCACTCGAGCCACCGCGCATGAACTTCGACTTTACCGAATTGCCCGAAGAGCAACGCATGGTGGTGCAGTTGCAGATCGGCTGTAACTTCATGCAGCCGATCGAGGGCGTGATCGATTCGGCGCATTCGAACTTCTTGCACGCCGATACGTTCAAGCCGACGGCGTCGGTTGCGGTATCGGGACTGCGAAGCGACCTGAAAGTCGAGCGCCCCTCAAACGATACGCGGCCGAAGCTCGACATCCAGAATACGGACTACGGCTTTCGCTACGCAGCCCTGCGCGAACCGATCGTCTCACCCGAGACGCAGCAATATATCCGGGTAACCGAGTTCATCGCGCCCTTCTACGGTATGTTCCCGGCCAATAAGGGCTACGGCAACACGCAGGCGTTCGTGCCGATCGACGATACCCACACGATGCTCTACTTCGTAAAGTATCACTACGACCGGCCCATAGATGCCGCCGAGCGAAAAATGCACTATGAGTGGTCGAAAGCCGTCCCGGGCATCGATGTCGATGAGAACTATCGCACGAAGCGCACGCGCGATAACGGCTGGCTCCAAGATCGCGCCGCGATGGAGAGCGGAGCGTCGTTCTCCGGGATCGGCGGCGTGCAGATCGAAGATTCCGTCGTGCAAGAAAGCATGGGCGCGATCTACGACCGCACGAACGAACATCTCGGAGCGAGCGATATCGCGGTAATTCGCATGCGACGCCTGATGCTCGATGCCGCGCGGGGGTTAGCCCATGAAGGCGCTGCCCCATTTGCCGTCGATAAGCGAAACGACTACTCGGATATCCAACCGCTGGAGCGGATCATTCCCCTTACCGACAACTGGCAATCATTATACGCGCAACAATCGCGCGAGGAGGTCGCCCCGTCATGAAGCGTTCCACCCTTAGCCGGCGCTTCGCCGGAATCGCCGTCCTGACCGCACTGCTCGCGACGGCGATCGGGCCCGCGACCGCAGCCGATGAAACCGTCGATATGCCGACGCTGCTGTCGGTAAGCGGTTCCGCTGCATTCATCGGAAAGCAAGCGCTCGAATCGGTGCAGCGCCTGGCGGCCGCGATCAACGCGCAGGGCGGCATTCGCGGCAAGATGCTCAAGGTTTCGCTGCAAGATACGACGTCCACGCCAGCGACCGCGGTCCAGTTGCTCAACGGACTGATCAGCGCGCACGTGCAAGCGGTCTTCGGGCCCACGTTCACGGCCGAATGCAGTGCGCTCGCGCCGCTCATCACGTCGGGACCGATCGTCTCGTGCTTCTCGCCGGGCGTGCATCCGCCGGCCGGTTCGTTCATGTTCAGCGGCGGCGTCGGCAGCGACAGCATGGCGCACTCGATCGCCACCTACTTCCGCGGCAAGGGCTACACGCGCATTGCGATCATCAGTTCGACCGATGCGAGCGGCCAAGATTTCGAAGAGAACTTCGACAAGGCGATGGCCGAGCCGGCGAACAGCTCGATGAAATTGGTCGGGCGCGAGCACTTCGCCACCAGTGACATCAGCGTGGCGGCACAGATCGCCCGCATCAAATCCTCAAATCCGCAGACGCTGATCGTCTGGACGGCCGGCACGGGGCTGGGTGTCGCATTGCACGCCGTGCACGACGTCGGCCTCGACGTACCGATCATGGCCGGTAACGGCAACATGGTGCGCGCGCAGCTCACCGGTTACGAAGCCTTCTTGCCGAAGACGCTCATGTTCCCCGGTATCCTCGGCATGACGCCGCTCGCGAGTTCGCCCGCCGGCGTGAAAGCCGCGCAAGCGCAGTACTTCGCCGCCTACGCGAAAGACGGTCTCAAGCCCGATCTGCCGGGTGCGCTCTCGTGGGACCCGACCCATCTCTTGCTCGACGCATACAAAGCCATCGGCTGGAACGCCACCTCGGAGCAACTCCGCAACTGGATCGTTTCGCAACACGCGTGGCCCGGCGTCAACGGCGTCTACGACTTCGCAAAATTCCCGCAACGCGGCATTGGGCCGGAATCATGCGTCATCGACCGCTGGGATCCGAAAGCCCACGACTTCGTCGCGGTCAGCGGTCCCGGCGGTGTAACAACGCGCTAGTCGCGAAGCGGCGTTAGAGCGGGATGTTGATGAAGACGTTCACGCCGTTGCGCGGCTGGTAGTAGCCCCAACGGCCACCATAATAGTGCATGTGGTGGCCGTTCCAAATCTGGTTTTCGTGATAGACCATGCGCCGGCGCTGCGGCGGCGGCATGCGATGATACATCGGCCGGCCGTGGTCGTAGCCGCGGTCGTGATCGTGGTCATCGTGGTACTGGGCCAGGGCAGGCGCAGCAACCGCGAGGAACGCGAGCGCAGCGAGACCGGCCAATGTGCGTTTCATGAAAGCACTGTGCCCCTGCATGCACGTTTTGAACACGACGGTACATCAAACAGCAAGCGACTAAGCGCCGCCTAGGCGTGACCGAGATGCCAGCCGTGCTTTTCGCACGGATATGGCTTCAATCCGACGCTGGTACGTGGGATCGCGCGCTCTGCGAGCTTCTTCGTCGAAAACGCGGCCTTGGGTGCGCCCGTTTTGTTGTAGCACGATCGCGTGCCGCCGGTCTTGCGTATCTTTGCTTCGGCCATTGTCGCTAGAGGTGAAAGGCGTCGGCGCCGCCGGGGTCGGGGAAAACTTTGCCGGGGTTCATGATGCCGTTGGGGTCGATTGCGTCTTTGATGCGGCGCATGAGCGCAATCGCGTCGGGGCCGAGGTCGAGTTCCATGAACTGCTTTTTCAGTAGGCCGATGCCGTGTTCGCCGGAGAGCGTGCCGCCCAGGTCGACTGCGGCTTCGAAAATTTCGCGGGCCGCGCCGGTGACGCGAAGCATTTCTTCGGCGTTGCGGCGGTCGCAGAGAATGTTCGGGTGGAGATTGCCGTCGCCGATGTGACCGAAGAGCGGGATCTCGAGTCCGTACTTTGTGGCGATTGCGCGGACGCGGCGCGCCATCTCGGGAATGGCGCTGCGCGGAACGGCGATGTCTTCGCCGAGTTTGTTTGGCCGGCGGCGCGCGAGCGACGGTGAGATCGCGCGGCGCGCGCTCCACATCTTTTCCGCTTCGACGGCGTTCGGAGCGATGCGGATTTCGCGCGCTCCGCCGGTCGTCGCGATCTCACCGATGCGGACGGTGTCTTCCACCACGACGCGCTCGTCGTTGCCGTCGGTACCGAAGAGCAAGATGGCTTGCGCGTCGAGGGGCAAACCGATCGGTGTGTTGTCTTCGATGCAGCGTGCGGTCGTGTCGTCGATGAGCTCGATCGATGTCGGCAACACGCCTGATGCCAGCACGGCGTTTACGGTGTTCGTTGCGTCGTCCATGCGGTCAAAGATCGCCATCGCCGTGCGCGCGTAGCGTGGCTTGCTCAAGAGCCGGACCGTCACCTCAGTCACGGTTCCGAGCGTTCCCTCGGCGCCGGTGAATAGCGCGCGTAAGTTGTAGCCTGTCACGTTTTTCACCGAGCGTCCGCCGGTGCGCAGAATCGTGCCGTTGGGGAGGACGACCTCGAGTGCGAGCACGTAGTCGACCGTCACGCCGTACTTCAAACAGCGCGCGCCGCCGGCGTTTTCCGATACGTTCCCGCCGATCGCGGATTGCTTGAGCGACGACGGATCGGGTGGATAGAACAGGCCCTTGCGCTCGACTGCGGCTTGGAGGTTGGCGGTAATCACGCCGGCTTGCGCGACGGCGACGCGGTCGATCTCGTCGATCGCGAGGATCGCGTTGAGGCGCGCCACGCCGAGCACGATGCTGCCTTCGAGCGGCACCGAGCCGCCGGAGAGCCCGCTGCCCATCGCGCGCGGGGTGATTGCCACGCGTTCGGCGTTAGCGTAGCGGTGAATCGCCGCCACCTCGGCCGTCGAGCCCGGCAGCACCACCAGCGGCGGTGTGTTCGCGAAGAACGTGCCGTCGAAGCCGTAGGCGATCACGTCCTCGCGGGCGGTCAGCACGTGCGCATCGCCGACGATTGCAGCCATGGCCGATCGTAATTTGGCAACATCGTCCGGGGACATTACGCCCTTCATAGGTGCAAATTTAGTCGGGGCCGCCCGTCCGGCCCCCTAGCCGCCGCGCAGCATGGTGAGAAAGCGTTGCGCGAGCGGCGAGGGCGTCCGTTCGCGTAGCCGGATGATGCTGAACGGGCGCCTGAAATCCACCCCCGTCACGTGCACCGGCTTCACGCGCCCCGCGGCGACCGCGCGTTCGACGACGATCAGCGGCAGAATCGCAACGCCGAGGCCCGCCTCGACGGCGCGCGCGACGCCCTCACCGCTGGGCAGCGTCAGCACGACGTCCGGTGTCACGCCGACGACGCGCAGCGCGTCTTCCGCAACCGTGCGCGTGCCCGAGCCTTCCTCGCGCGCGACGAACGCTTCACCGTCGAGTTGCGAGGGGTCGATGGTATCGAGACCGGAAAGGCGATGGTCGTGCGGAGGAACGATCAGCGTCAATTCATCCGAGGCGTACGGCTCGACCAATATCTCCGGATCGCGCACGGGACCTTCGACGAGCGCGATGGCGAAGCGCTGGGCGCGGATGGCCTCGGCGATCGCGACGGTGTTCGCGACGTGCAACCGAACCGTGGCCGCGGGATGGGCTTTGCGAAACGCGGCGACGGTCGGGAGCACCGTGTAGTTGCCGATCGTCACCGTCACGCCGATGTCGAGCGTGCCGAAGCGCGCGTCGGCGAACTCGTGCATCTCGCGCTCGAGCGACTCGACGCCGGCCAGCACGTCGGTGACGCGTTGCGCGAGGAATGTACCCGCATCGGTGAGCACCGGACGGCGGCCGACCATGTCGAAAAGCGGCGTGCCGAAGTGGTCGGCCAGTGCGCGCACCTGTTGCGTCACGGCGGGCTGCGAAAGCGAGAGTTCTTCGGCCGTGCGCGTGAAGCTGCCGATCGCCGCCAGACGCGAAAACGTGTGCAGCTGCGTGAGGGTTAGCGGCATGGCGAGTACGTCATGTGTGCGTGCTTCGGCGGGCGGTGCGTGAGCGCATCCGAGCAGGTTGAGGCGGCATGTCGCCTCGTGCCCGCGCTGGCCGATCACGCCGTCATTCCCGGTTCCGCGCTGATCGTGCCGCAACTCGATGCGGCGTGGGCGCTGCTCGAGAACGCGGTAACGCTCGATCCGACCTTTGCTCCGGCCCATGCGGCGCGGGGCAACCTGCTGCTGCGGCGCGGAAAGACCGATGCGGCACGCCGTTCGTACTCGCTCGCTGCCCGCTTCGATCTCTACGATGCGCCGTCGCGCATCGCGCTTGGCGAGTTGGCGTACATGGCCGGCGACGAACCGGAAGCGCAGCGCTGGTTCACGGAAGCGCTTGCGCTGACGCGGCTGTATGCGCCGGCTCCGCGCGCCGGAACCCGTTCGGCATTGGTCCTCTGCGTCGGCGGTCCGTGGCACCGTAATATTCCGCTCGACTTCGTCGTCGACCCGGCGCGCTGGGCGCTGCATCGGTGGTATCTTCCCGACGCCGCGGCGGAACGCGGCGACGTCGAGTTGCCGGCTTACGAGCTGGTGATCGATGCGATCGGCGAGAGCGTTGAAGCGCAACCCGCGCTTGACGCTGCGCAGCGTTTCATCGCATCGCAATCGAAACCGGCGATCAACGATCCGCAGCGCGTGCACGGTCTGGCGCGCGACGCCCTGGCGGCGACGTTGCAGCACGTTCGGGGTTGTGCGGCCGCACCGTCGCGACGCGTAGGGCGCGACGAATTGCCGCAGATCGCATCGGGCTTTCCGCTACTCGTCCGTCCGGCGGATACGCACGGCGGCCGTGGCCTCGAACGTCTCGATGATACCGCCGCACTCGCCGCATACGCGACGCGTTTTCCGGCGGCGAGCTACGACGTCGGTGCGTTCGTGGACTATTGCAGCGCCGACGGCTACTACCGCAAGTATCGCGTGATGTTCGTTGACGGGGAACCCTATCCGTATCATCTCGCGATCGATCGGGCGTGGATGATTCACTACCGCAGCGCGCCGATGGACGAACACGCGTGGATGCGCGACGAAGAGCGGCGCTTTCTCCAAACCCCGGAGAAAGCGCTTGCCGGGTGGCACACGGCCCTGCGGGCGATCGGCGCGGCGGCGGGCCTCGACTACTTCGGCATCGATTGCACCGTGCTCGCCGACGGGAACGTGTTCGTTTTTGAAGCCGATACGGCGATGCTCGTCCACCGGTTCACGACCGATCCGGCGAAAGCGGCGGCCGTCGACTGTATCCGGACGGCGCTCGCCGGGCTGCTCGACCGGCGCGCCGGCTGACCGCAACCTTTTGCCGCCCGGAGGCGACTTAGCGAGAACCATGGGACGTAAAACAAATATCGTACTCTATCAGGCCGAATGGTGCCCGTACTGCGTGCGCGTGCGGAAAAAGCTGACCGACCTGCTCTTAGATTACACGATTGTGAACGAGCCTCACTCGCATGCCGAGCGCCACGAAGTGAAAGCGGCTTCCGGTCAAACGAGCATCCCGGTGCTGGTCGACGGCGACGTGGTCCTCGACGACGACGACACGATCATTCCCTATCTCGATAAGAAATACGGCGCAGGCGTTCATTCGTGAGCGCACCGCGCACGATCGTCCTGATCCACGGGCTGTTCCTCAATTGGCAAAGCTGGGATCACTGGGTCGAACGCTACGCGGCGCGCGGTTTCGAAGTGCTCACGCCGGGCTGGCCGGGACTCGACGAGACGGTCGAAGAGCTGCGTGGGGATCCGCGGCCGTTGAAGATGCTCGACATCAAGACGGTGCTCGAGTATCTCGACAGCTTCGTGCGCGCGCTCGGCACGCCGCCGATCATCATGGGTCATTCGTTCGGCGGGTTGTTCGCGCAGCTCTTAGCGTATCGCGGACTGGGGACGGCCGTCGTCGGCATCGATTCGACCGCGCCGGCGGGCGTTCTGAGTTTGCCGTTCTCGACGCTCAAAGCATCCGCACCGGTTCTTGCGAACCCGCTCAACTCCGGTAACGCGACGATGCTCACTGCCGAGCAGTTCCGCTATGCATTCACCAACACGTGCACGGAAGAAGAATCGCAAGCGCTCTACGACCAGTTTGCGATCCCGTGCGCGAATCGCGTGCTCTTCGAGGGCGCGTTCGAGAATTTCGTGCCGCATTCGGCGGCACACATCGATGTGACGATCGATCGGCAACCGGTGCTGCTGATTGCGGGCGGCGACGATCATCTCGTGACGCCCGACTACACGCGCGCAACCTACAAGCTGATCCGCCAATCGCCGGCGATTACGGCGTTCAAAGAATTTTCCGGGCGGCCGCATTTCACCGGCGGCGTCCCGGGTTGGGAAGCCGTTGCCGACTACGCCCTCGATTGGGCGCTCAGCCCCGTCGCGACCGGCGAGCTGTAGCTCTTACTCGAGCGAAATGTGCACGGGGCCGCTGGTCTTGCGGCGTTTCGGCATGACGAAGACCAGCGGCAGCAGCGCGATCGCGAGAACGCCGAGGACGAATTGGCAATCGGCGAACGACATCACGCTCGCTTCTTTCACGACATCGGCGTAGAGCTGCCCGAGTGAACCGTGCGCGCCGAGGAAACGCGCGACCGGACCGTATGCCGGTTGCACGAACTGCGCGAGCGTATCTTGGTGAAACGCGTCGCGGCGCGCGAGGAGCGTCACGAGCACCGCGGTCGAGATCGAACCGCCCAGCTGTTGCGAGAGGCTCTGGAATGCCGCCGCTTTCGGGATCACCTGCGGCGCGAGGCCGTTGAGCATCGCAATCGAGATCGGAATGAAGAGCATCGATAGCCCGACGCCGCTGAGGATGTTCGGCAGCACCAGCGATCCGAAGTCGTTGCCCGATGTCGTTATCCCGGCGAACCAGAATTGCGAGATCCCGACCAGAATGAAACCGGTGAGCAGCAAATAGCGCGTGTCGACCTTGCCGCTGGTCGAGAGGCGCACGACGAGCGGAGCGCCGACCGCGATGAACGCGGCGCGCACGAAGATCAGCTCGCCGCTGAGCGTTGCGGTAAAGCCGAGCGCGCCTTGCACGTATTGCGGAAAGATCACGATACCGCCGTAGAGCGTGGCACCGACGGAAAATGCGAGCAGCGATCCGGCCCAGATCTGCGGATACCGCAGCACGCGTAGATCGACGATCGGGTGATCGGTCGCAAACATTTCCCACGCCGCGAACGCCAGCAGCCCGAGCGCGCTGGCAATGGCAAATCCGGTAATCACCGGATCGTCGAACCAATCGTTCCGCTGACCCTCACCGAGGATGTATTGCAGCGAACCGAGACCGACGATCAGCAGCGCGAGCCCCGTAACGTCGAGCGGCATCTTGCGCGGATCGTTGGGATTCTTCAGGCTCGTGAGCATCACGATAAAGGCGAAGATGCCCGGCACGACGTTGATAAAGAACACCCAGTTCCACGAATAATTGTCGGTGAGCCAACCGCCCATCGTGGGACCGACCGCCGGTCCCACGATCGCACCGATGGAAAAGAGTCCCTGACTCAAACCGAACTTGTCTTTGGGAAACGTGTCGCGCAAGGTCGCTTGCGCGGTGGCGATCAAACCGCCGCCGAACGCGCCTTGCACGATACGCCACAAAATCAATTCTTGGATCGAACCCGACGTGCCGCACAGCACCGATGCGATGGTGAAGCCGATGATCGCTGCAGAATAATATTGACGCCGGCCGAAACGGATCTGCAGCCACGGCGTAAGCGGAATGACGATGACGGCCGAGATGATGTAGCCCGTAACGACCCACGCGCCCTCATCGAGCGTGGCGCCGAGGTTGCCTTGAATCACCGGCAGCGCAACGTTGACGATCGTGGTGTCGAGCGTCTGCATCAGCGTCGCAGCAAGAATCCCAGCCGTAATCAAGACCAGCTTGAGTCCGCTCTCGATGGTCGGGTACGTGTTGCCTTGAACGGTTGCTGGTTGATCTGCCATGCGGCCCCTCCGCCGTAGCGCCCATTGTGGCCGGTTGCCCACTTCCTCACAGCGACCGAAGTCGCTGCGGGCACTTGCATTTGTTCCCCGCGTTAACGGAGCAGTGACCAACCGCCGCCGGCGATGGCCGCTCCGGCGGCCGTTGCGGCGAAGTTGACCGCGTCGTTCGTCAGCCAAGGCAGTCCCCGGCGATGTTCGGTAGCCGTGCCGCAACCGTGCTGGTCGACCTCGCATTCGCGCTGACACGCGGGGCACCAGCGGCGTTCTTGGAGCGTCGCTCCGAGCAGCGAATCGATCAGCGCGCCGCCGAAGCCGCCGGCAAATACCGGCAGCATCAGGCTGGTGAGTACGTGCAGCGTAACGGGGGTGCCGGGCAGCGCCAGCAATAGTGCGAGCGGGGTCAGGATCGCGATCAGCACAGCGCCCGCGACCTCGGCAGCGGTGCCCGGCGCGCTCACGCCGCCCGAAAGTCCGGTTGCGAGCGGCTTGCCGGTGAGGATCGAGCGCGGCGGCTTTGCCGCGAGCGTGCCGATCTCGGTGCCCCACGTGTCGGCCGTTGCGGCGGCGTACGCGCCGGCGAATGCGACGAACCACGCCGACGCCGCCGCACCGTGATCGAGGAACACCCAACCCATGAGAGCCGCCGTCGCAACGCCGCCGTTTGCGAGCACTTGCCATGCGTCGCGCGCGCCGGCTTTGCCGATGTCGACGAGTGCGCGTTTTCGCGCTTTACCTGCGCGCGAGAGTGCAACGGAGCTGATGAAGAATGCGAGCAGGAGCAGTGCGCTGCCGATCGTTCCGGCGGCGAACGTGAGCCCGCCGACGACGAACGCGGCGACGCCGCCGCTGCGGGTGAGCGCGTGAACGCGCACGGCCACGATCGCGATGACCGCCGCGGTGACGCCGCCGAGGACGAGGTCGTTCGTGTTCAGACGATGACGCCGGCTTCAAGCGCCTGCAAGAGACCCTCGACGGTGAACTCTTCCGCTACCACGTCGACGCGAATGCCGAGACCGCGCGCGGTGGCTGCGGTGATCGGCCCGATCGCGGCCACCGTCTTGCGCGCGAGAACGTGTGCTGCATCGGCGACGTTGTGCACGAAGCCGTTCACGGTGCTGGAACTCGTAAAGGTCACGATGTCGGCGCGCTCGGCCTTGGCGCGCAGATCCGGGTCATCGACGAACCGCGTTTTGTACGCGGCGACGTCATCGACGATGCGGCCCGCGGCGCGCAACGTCTCCGGAAGCACGTCGCGGGCTTCTTGCGCGCGGAAGACGAGAAGGCGATCGCCCGGCGCCGTGCGTTCCGTCAGGCCGCCGGCAACGGCTTCATTGATGTAGACGTCGGGCATGAAGTCGACCCGGATGCCGTGCGCGCTCAGGGCAGCGGCGGTCTTCGGTCCGATCGCGGCAACCTTGGCATCGCCGATGGCGCGCGCGTCTTTGCCGCTCGCACCGAGCGTATCGAAGAACGCATCCACGCCGTTGCGGCTCGTGAACACGACCCACGCATAATCGCGGATACGCGCAACGGCCGCCGTCGCGGCGCCGGCGTCGTCGGGTGGGCCGATGGCGATCGTCGGGGCGAGCAGCGGTTCGGCGCCGGCTTCCCACAAGTGCTGCGCGAACGCATCACCCTGCGCCGGCGGGCGTGTGACCAGCACGCGTTTTCCGAAGAGCGGCGCGCGATCGAACCAGCGGATCGATTCGCGTTCGTTCACGACGTTGCCGATCACCACGATCGCGGGCGCCGCGAACTGCGTGCGTTCCACTTCATCGACAATGGTTGCGAGCGTCGCGATGAGGGTTTCTTGCGTCGGCTTCGTCCCCTCGCGCACGATCGCCACCGGCGTCGTGCCGGGCAGACCGTTCTTTTGCAGTTCGGCAACGATCCCGGTGAGGTTGCCCATCGCCATGAGGAAGATCGTGGTCGATTTGGGGTTTGCGAGCTTCGCATAGTCGAGGCTGGTATAGCCCTTGAGCGGATCTTCGTGTCCGGTGGAAATCGAGAACGACGTGTTGTGGTCGCGGTGCGTCACGGGGATCCCGGCGTAGGCCGGCGCCGCAATCGCCGACGTAATTCCGGGGACGATGTCGAACGGCACGCCCGCGGCATGCAGCGCTTGCGCTTCTTCGCCGCCGCGCGCGAACACGAACACGTCGCCGCCCTTGAGCCGCACCACGCGCTTGCCCTCGAGTGCGAGCTTCACGATCAGCGCCGTGATCTCGGTTTGGGTGAGCGTGTGCTGGCCGGCTTTCTTGCCGACATAGATGCGCTCGCAGTCCGGCGGGGCGAGATCCACGATCGCCTGCGAGGCGAGATAGTCGTACACCAGCGCCTCGCAGCCTTTGATCGCGCGCGCGCCCTTGAGCGTCAAAAGGCCCGGATCACCGGGCCCCGCACCAACCAGCCAAACCTTGCCGCGCCGTGCGTTCACTCTTCGAGCGCGAGGGCTTGCAGGTCGAAGAGGTTGCTCAAGATGTGCGCGTCGGTCAGCGCCTCGGCGCTGTTGACGATCGCCTTGTCGCGAATCTTGGTGATCGCGCCGTGCAGCAGCTTCGAGATGAGCGTCAGCGACATGCCGGTGATCAGCATGCGCTCGCGGTCGGTCAGCTCGGGACAGCGCGCGAAGAGCCGCTCGAGTTCGTGGTTGCGCAGTGTCTCCGCGCGCTGCACGAGCGAACTGATCACCGGCACGGCGACGCGCGCTCGATACCAATGGTGGAAGCGCTCGGTGTGTTCGGCGATGATCTCTTCGACCATCGGAATCGCTTCGCGGCGGCGTTCGAGCGTTACGTCGACCACGCCGCGCAAGCCGTCGACATCGACGACGCTCACGCCGTCGATTTGCGCGACGTCGGGATCGCAGTCGCGCGGTACGGCGATGTCGACGATGAAGAGCGGGCGCTTCGGACGTTCGCGCATCGCATCGCCGACGTTACCGGTCGTGAGCACGAATTCCGAGGCGCCGGTCGAGGTGACGACGATATCCGCGCCGGCAAGCGCGCCGACGAGGTTCGGCATGTCCTTGCGGTTGACCACCACGATCTCGCTGCAGCCCTCGGCCTTGAGCCGGCGCAAAACGAGCGAGCCCATTTTGCCCGCGCCGACGACCACGACCGACGTGCCGCGCAGATCGCCCACATGGGCGATGGCAAAGTTCACCGCCGCAGTGGCAATGGAAACGGATTGTCCACCGATGTCGGTTTGCGAGCGCGCGGCCTTGCCGGCGTTGATCGCTTCGCGGAAGAGCGAGTGCAGCGTCTTGCCGAGCGACTGCGCGCGCTGACCTTGAACGAACGCGTCTTTGACTTGGCTGAGAATCTCCGCTTCGCCGATGAGCATCGAGTCGAGACCGGTGCTCACGCGGAAAAGATGATCGATCGCCTGACTCCCGAGCAGCGTGTACATGTAGGAGTCCATGTCCTCGACGCCGCCGTGGCGGAAGTTGCCGAGGAACTGGCGGATCTGTTTGACGCCTTCTTCGTAATCTTCGAGTTCGGCGTAGATTTCGAGCCGGCCGCACGTTTGCAGCATCAGCGCTTCGTGCACGGCTTCGTAATCGCGCAGCGCGATGAGGGCCTCACCCATCTTGTGCGCCGGAAATGCGTGGCGTTCGCGGACGTCAACGGGCGCCGTGGTGTGAGAGAGTCCCATGCAGACGAGTGGCACGGCCTAGTTGCTTCCCCGCGGCGCGGCAAATACCGCCGTCAGCGCTTCGTCTGCCATCTCGAGCGTGCGGTCGACGTCGAGTTGGCGATGGGCCGTGGAGAGGAAGCCCGCCTCGAATTGCGAGGGCGCAAGGTAGACGCCCCGGTCGAGCATGGCGTGAAAGAAGCGCCCGTAGAGCGCCGTATCGGAACGCTTCGCGTCGCTCACGTTGGTCACCGGACCATCCGTAAGGAAGAAGCCGACCATCGAACCCCGGTTCGCGGTCACGTGCGGCACGCTGTGCCGGGTGAATACCTCGGACATACCTGACACAAAACGCGTTCCGAGTTGCTCGAGATGCGGGTAGACGCCCGGCGCTTGCAATCCGCGCAGGGTTGCGAGGCCCGCGGCCATTGCCAGCGGGTTGCCCGAGAGCGTGCCGGCCTGGTAGACCGGGCCCTCCGGCGAGAGGCGGGCCATGATGTCGGCCCGGCCGCCGAAGGCCCCCACCGGCAGGCCGCCGCCGATGATCTTGCCCAGGGTCGTGAGGTCGGGGAGGATACCTTCGCGTTCCTGGACTCCGCCGGGGGCGACCCGGAAGCCGGTCATGACCTCATCGAAGATCAGGACGGCGCCGTAGCCGGTGCACAGCTCGCGCAGGGCCGGCAAGAAGTCCGGCAGCGGCAGCACGAGGCCCATGTTGCCGACGTACGGCTCCACGATCACGGCGGCGATCGCTTCGCCGTGCTGCGCGAACGCGGCGCGGAGGCCGGCCGTGTCGTTGTAGTCGACCACGATCGTGTCTCGCGCAACGCCTTCGGTGATGCCGGGTGAATCCGGCACGCCGTTGGTCAGCGCGCCGCTGCCGGCGGAAATCAGAAATGCATCGCCGTGTCCGTGATAGCAGCCGGCAAACTTCACCACTTTGTCGCGGCCGGTGAAACCGCGCGCGAGGCGCAACGCGCTCATCGTCGCTTCGGTACCGCTGGAACAGAAGCGCACGCGCTCGATCGACGGCACCATCGAGATGACGAGTTCGGCGAGATCCGATTCGGCTTCCGTCGGCGCGCCGAACGACGTGCCGCGCTCGGCAGCGTCGCGCACGGCGGCGATCACGAGCGGGTGCGCGTGACCGAGGATCAGCGGACCCCACGACATCACGTAGTCGATGTAGGCGTTGTCGTCGAGGTCGACGAGCATGCAGCCGCTGGCGGATTTTACGAACACGGGTGACCCGCCGACCGACCGGAATGCGCGCACGGGCGAGTTTACGCCGCCCGGGATCACGCGCTTGGCGCGCTCGAACGCCGCTAGCGAGCGGTCGCGTTTCATTGCAGTACCTCGCGCACGGCGTTGTAGTCGGCCGGCGTATTGACGTTGGCAAAAATACGTTCGTCGGCGATGTCGACAAAACGCGCGTTCAAACGATCGATGACCATATGCAGTGAACCATGCCCGCCTGAGAGCATCGGCAATCCTTCGCGCAGAAAAGCCTCGCAGCGGTAGAGCGCCGCCAGCGGCTCGATCTCGAGCTGACCATCGCGCATATGACGCGGCACGATGGCTTCATCGCCCGGCTGAATCTGGGCTTCGAGCCTATCGATGAAGGCCGCATCGACGAACGGCGCGTCGCCGGCGACGGCAAACACCCACGGCGTGCGAACCTCGCTCATGGTCGAGAGCAGGCCCGAGAGCGGACCACGCATCGGCCAGCGATCCACCACGGCCGGCGCGTCGATCAGGAGATCGATTTCGTAGGGCAGCGCGCCCTTGCACGAGATCAACGTGGGCCGGCCGGCGCCGGAATTGCGGTACACGCGCACGAGTAGCGGAAGGTCGCCCGCATCCATGTAGAGTTTCCCCGGGAACCGCGTCGCCTCGCCGCCGGCGAGGACGATTACCGTCACGGCCGGCGGCGTATCAGGCATTGCGCTTCAAGTACTCTTTAGCGAAATATGTGATGATGATGTCGGCGCCGGCGCGGGCGAAGCCGGTCAGCATTTCATCCACGATGCGTTCTTCTTCGATCCAGCCGCGTTGGGCCGCGGCCTTCACCATCGCGTATTCGCCGCTGACGTTGTAGCACGCAACCGGAACGTCGCAGGCGTCGCGCACGCGCCGGATCAGGTCCATGTAGGCGAGCGCGGGCTTGACCATCACGATGTCGGCGCCTTCGGCGATGTCGAGCGCCACTTCGCGCAGCGCCTCGCGGCCGTTGGCCGGATCCATCTGATACGTGCGGCGGTCGCCGAAGCTCGGCGTTGAGTCGGCCGCTTCGCGGAACGGACCGTAGAAGCCCGACGCGTACTTTGCCGCGTACGACATGATCGTCGTCTTGATGAAGCCTTCGGCGTCTAAAGCTTGGCGAATCGCGCCGACGCGGCCATCCATCATGTCGGAGGGTGCGACGCAGTCGATGCCCGCGCGCGCGTACGTGAGCGCCGTCTTCACGAGCAGTTCGACCGACGCATCGTTGTCCACGTCGCCGTCGGGCCCGATGATGCCGCAGTGGCCGTGATCGGTGTATTCGCAATTGCACAGGTCGGCGATTACCAGCATGTGCGGCAGCGCGTCCTTGATCGCGCTCGCGGCGCGCTGCACGACGCCGTTCGGATCGTAGTTACTGGTGGCGATTGCATCTTTGAAGTCGGGAATTCCGAACAGCAGCACGGCTTTTACGCCCGCGTCATCGAGTTCGCGGCACTCGCGCACGGCCGCGTCGACCGAGAGCCGCGAGACGCCCGGCATCGAGCTAATCGGCTGCACGATGTTCTTGCCGTCGACGATGAACAGCGGCTGCACGAGACCGTCGCGGTTCACGCGCGTTTCGCGCACGAGCCCGCGCATCGCGGCGCTCGATCGCAAGCGGCGCGGACGGTTCACTAAGCCGAGACGTTCGGCGACGTTCATTTGGTGTGCTCCAGGACGAAATGCGTAACGGTGTGGACGAACGCGGCCACGTCGGCTTCCGGGGCGATCACGTCGGCCGGCCAGCCGGCGTCCTTTGCCGCCGCGGCCGAGAGCGGCCCCATCGCCGCGATGAGCGGGCGCGCTCCGTGACGTTCGGCGAGATAGGCCGCTATCGCTCGTACGGAACCCGATGAGGGGAAGAGGATCGCGTTCGGCGTGCGGCCGGCCAGGGCGGCCAGGGCCGCGGCGCCGTCGACGGCCTCGATGACTTCCGCGCCCGCCTCGCGCAGCGCGGCCGCGATGCGGCTCGGCCGCTCCACCGTGCGCGGCAGCAAGAACAGCTGGCCGGCCAGCACGCCCGCGTGCCCGGCCTCGGGTGCGTCGAGCAGCGCGGCGCCGCCTTCGGCAAGCATCGCTTCCGCCAGCGCGACGCCGGTGGCTTCCATTTCCTTGGCCGACGTCGTCGTCACGCGCCGGTCGCCGCGCACGACCGTCGATCCGTCGGCAGCGGCGATGGCGGCATGCATCAGCAGAAACTCGCCGTCGTAGGTGGCGTGCGCGCCGACCGGCACCGCACAGCCGCCGCGCAGCGTGCGCAGAAACGCGCGTTCGGTATGCACGGCAAGCTCGCTGAGCGGATCGTTGAGCAGTTCGCGGACGCGCTTGATGCGCGGATCGCCGGCGCGCATCTCGATCGCGAGCGCGCCCTGCGCGACCGCTGGTACGAGCAGGTCGAGCGCAAACGGAACGGTGTGCGTCGCCGATAACTCCAAGCGCTTGAGACCCGCGGCGGCGAGAACGATCGCATCGTATTCGCCGTCGGCAAGTTTGCGCAGACGCGTGTCGACGTTGCCGCGAATATCGAGATACGTGAGGTCGGGCCGCAAGGCGCGGAGCAACGCGCGCCGGCGCGGGCTCGACGTGCCGACGCGAGCGCCGGGCGGCAGCGCTTCGAACGAGGCGTAGTGATCGCTGCAAAACGCATCGCGCGGATCTTCCCGTTTGCCGATCGCGGCGATCACCATGTCGTCGGGCAGCGTGCTCGGGAGATCCTTGCACGAATGCACGGCGTAGTCGGCGCGGCCTTCGCGCAGCGCGCGTTCCAATTCTTTCACGAACACGCCGTCGGCGCCGATCGCGGCGAGCGGGCGATCCTGGATCGTGTCGCCCTTCGTCGTGACGGTCAACACGGTTGACGGAATGCCGCCGCCCGCAAGTTGTGCCATCACCGAACGCGTCTGCCACATCGCGAGTGCGCTCGCGCGTGTCGCGCACACGAGTGTAGAGAGTTCGCTCGGACGTACGCCGCCGATCGTATCGACCGCGCGTTCCACTTCGTGTTCGATCGCACCAGGCGGCATCGAGGCGAGATCGTCGATGTCGCGCTCCGCGAAGTGACGCATGACGGCTGCACGGCGATCGAGCGGCACGACCACGAGTACGCGTTCGCGCAGCGCGCCGAGCGTCGCGGCCGCGCGCGCGTAGCGCGCATCGAACTGCACGGCGAGTTCGTCGCGAATGCGGGCGGTAAAACTGGGCGAGAGGCCCGATGAATCGACCGTGACGGTGAGGCTGCCGGCGCGGTGCACGGCCGGGGTGATGAAGTCGCCGCGGCCGGAATCGGCCGCATCGTTAACGAGGATCCCGTGCTTGTGCGCGTCGACCACGACCGCGGCGTTGATCCCGGCGTCATCGGTGGCCGCAAACGCCAAGAGCGCGCCCGCGCAGTCCCCGAACGCGAACAGACGGGCCGTCCAGACGATCTCGCCGGCTTCTGCCGCCCGGGCGAGTTCGCGGGTGAGATCGGGACTGATCACGGTCACGCGGGCGCGGGCCTCGCGCAGGGCGCGGACCTTACGCTCGGCCACCGGACCGCCGCCGACGACGACGACGCGCCGGTCGGTCAGCGTGAGAGAAATCGGAAACACCAGGGTCCTTTCAGCGCGGCGCCGGGGACTCCGTGTAATCACGACTAACCCGCCGACAGATGCGTTTCGTCCCGGTGCGTGCAGCGATCCTCGGTGCGCTCTTTGCCGCCATTATCACGCTCCCGGGACTCGGCAACGGCACGCTATGGGATAACAGCGAGACCGTCTACGGCGAGGTCGCCCGTGAAGTGCTGGTCATGCACGATTGGGTCGTCATGCACCTCAATGGAGCCGAGTGGTTCATCCAACCGCCCCTTTTCTTCTGGATCGCGGCCCTGTTCGCGAAGCTGCTCGGCGTCACGGCCTTCGCGCTGCGGCTGCCGGCGGCGCTGGCCACGATCGCGATGGGCGGGGCGCTCGGCTACGCGACCGCCCGCGTCGCCGGTACGCGCGCCGGGACCGTTGCGGCGATCGCGCTCTCGACGAGCCTGATGCAGGCCATCGTGGGCCGCCTCGCGATCATGGACGCGCTGCTCGATCTGTGCGTCGTCATCGCGATCTTGTGCTGGTTCCGCGCGCTGCAGCAGCACGATCATCCCGACGACGCGCGGCGGCGTTCGACCGCATTTTTGTGCGGAACGCTGGCGCTGGCGTGCGGCATGCTGGTGAAGGGGCCGGTTGCGCCGGTGATCGTCGTGCTGGTGATCGGCGTGTGGCTCGCGTGGGAGTGGCGCAGCGGCGCACCGATCGCCGTGCCCCCCGCCGCGACGCTGTTTGGCGCATGCGTGTTGTTCTTCGTCATCGCCGCGCCGTGGTTCGTGCTCGAAGCAATTCGCGTTGGTCCGACCGCCGCCGGTGAACTGATCGGGCACTACACGATCGGCCGCTACACCGGCGTGATCGAGAACCAGCGCGGCCCATGGTGGTATTACGTGCCGGTCGTCATTCTCGGCTTCTTTCCCTGGATCGCGTTCGTGCCGGTTGCGGCCGGTAGCGCGATCGGCGCGGCGCGCACGCGCGCGGGCTCGCTCGACCGGCTCGCGATCGTGTGGATCGTCGCACCGCTCGTCTTCTTTAGCTTCGCGCAAACGAAGCTGCCCAACTACGTCGCCTTGATACTGCCGGCGCTGGCGATCGTGGTCGCGCTCTGGTTCGAGCGCGTTGCGGATGCGGACGACCGGCGCGCGGCGATCGCCAGCGCGCTGACGATTCCGCTGTTCATCGGCGCGCTCGGCATCGCGATTGTGATCTTCATTCGAAACAACCATTACGAAAGCGCGACGGCGATCGTGGGTCCGCAAGTCGAGGTGCTGGGCGTACTGATGCTCATCGGTTCGCTCGTGACGGTTGCGGCGGTTGCGACCCGGAACTGGAATTGGCTTGCGCCGTACGTGCTCGGCGCAACCTCGGGTGCGCTCGTGCTCTTCATCGCGTTCGTTGCCGAGCCGGCGGCGGAGGCCCTCAAGCCGATTCCGCCGCTCGCGGCCATCATTCAAGCTCAGCGTTCGCCCGGTTCCGTCGTCGGGGTGCGCGGCGTTGCGGGCACGTACGCGCTGATCTTCTATACGGCGCCGGGCGTCGTCACGCTCGAAGAGGACAACTCGGATTTTCGCGTCTCGAGCTGCGCGCCGCCGGATCTGTTTCTGGTGACGCGGCTCGCCGACGTGCCCGCGCTGACGCGGCTCGTCGCAGCGGAAGGCCGGCACAGCGCAACGGTCGGCCAAGCGCGCGGCGTTGCGGTCATCCACATCGATGGACCCCGCTGCGCTGAAGGTTCGCGCCGCCCGACGTAGCACGATTCGTTTAGCATGTTGCAATTTACCGACGAACGCGGTGCGAGCGTTGAACTGACGCCCGAGGCGTTCACCATCGCCGGGTACACCGGCCGAGATCGCGCGATGGTGCAGAAGCACATCGACGAGCTCGCGCGCGAAGGGATCGCGCCGCCGCCGGAAGTGCCGATGTGGTACGAGATGCCCACCGCGAACCTGACCACCGCCGATACGATCGCCGTTACGTCGCCGCAGAGCTGCGGTGAAGTCGAACCGATCTTGATCGGGGTGAATGGGCGGCTGTATCTCGGGATCGGCAGCGACCATACCGCGCGCGATGTGGAACGAGAAGATATTGCGACAAGCAAACGCGTCTGTCCGAAACCGCTGGGCCGCACGCTCGTGCGCATCTCCGAACTCGACGAGACGTTCGACGCGCTCAAGCTCGAAAGCTGGATCGACGGCGAGCCGTATCAGTCGGGGTCGGTCGCGCAGATCATGCCGCTGCGATTGCTGCTCGCCGGCTTCCGCGAGCGTACCCTAGCGTCGTCGTTCGTGCTGTCGTGCGGCACCGTGCCGCTGTTGACGCACGGCTTCCGCTTCGGTTCGAAATTTTCCGCCAAGATCAGCGGCGGGCCGCTCGCGGCGCCGTTGACCCTCGACTACACGACGACCGTTCAGGAAAGAATCTAATGGCAAAACCCGAGCACGAATTTTTCCCCGTCACGCAAATCGGCTGGACGAAGGTTCCCGGCGCCGACGTGGGCATGACGGAGCGCGTTCTGGCCAAAGATCCGAGCGCCAACGTCGCGACCCGCATTCTTACGTTTCCGCCCGGCTGCGATACGACGCCCAACGGCGTGCAAGTGCACGACTTCTGGGAAGAAGTCTACATCCTCGAGGGATCGTTTACCGATCTCGAGCTCAACCAGACATTTCACGCCGGCGAATACGCGTGCCGTCCGCCCGGTATGCGTCACGGTCCGTGGAAAAGCGACGGCGGCTGCGTGACGTTCGAAGTCCGCTACTACAGCAGGAGCTGATTCTATGGAAACGTTTGAAGCGATCCGCACGCGCCGTACGATCGGCAAGAGCACGGGTGACGTGCCGCGCGAGACGATCACCGAGCTGATCGAGGCTGCAACCTGGGCGCCGAATCACAAGCTCACGCAGCCCTGGCGCTTCACCGTCGTCACCGGTGCCGCGCGCGAAAAACTCGGTGAAGTCTGGGGTCGCGAAGCCGCAGCGAAAGCCGAACCGGCCGCACGCGCAGCCGTAATGGAAGGCGAGGGCAAGAAACCGATGCGCGCGCCGGCGATCATCGTGGTGAGCACGCGCACCGACGCAAATCCCGTGACTGCCGAAGAAGATCTCACCGCTACCGCCGCAGCGGTGCAGAACTTGCTGCTCGCCGCGCACGCCAAGGGCCTGAGTGCGGCGTGGAAGACGGGCAAGATCGTTTACAACGCCGAGGTGAAACGTTTTCTCGGCATCGACGAAAGCGATCGCGTGATCGCGTTCGTGTATCTCGGCGCCGTAGCGAAAGAAGAACCGCCGGCACGCGGCCGCGAAGTCGCGAGCACGATCACCTGGCTCGACGAAGCCGGAGTACCGGCCTAACCACTCCGCAATAGCTGCCCTCGCGCGTTAGGCCGAAGGGGTCGATCAGTCATTAAACAATAATCCGGGGTATGCTGGGAGCCGATCTCATGGCGGCCGCGGTCGAACGCCAAGGCGTGCGAACCGTGTTCGGATTGCCGGGACACCTCGAATCATTTTTCGGCGCGCTCGACCGGCGCGGCATGCGTCTCATCCACATGCGCCACGAGAGCCCCGTGGTTACCGCGGCCGACGCCTACGCGTACACGCGCCGGACGCTCGGCGTCGCCTGCGTAACCGCCGGACCCGGTCTGGCGAATTCGGTCGGTGGAATCGCCAGCGCCTTCGATGCCTGCTCACCCGTGCTGATCTTTTCCGGCCGCAATCCGACGGCGATGCTCGACAGCCGGCCGCAGCAAGAACTCGATCACGTGCGGCTGGTTCGCTCGATCACCAAGTGGGCGCAGGCCGTGCACGACCCGGCGCGGCTGGGCGAGTACATCGACATGGCCGCGCGCATCGCGCTCTCCGGTCAGCCGGGGCCGGTGCTGCTCGATATTCCGCGCGACGTGGCCACGGCGACGGTTGATGAGACGGCTGCTGCCGCGTCACTCGGACCGTTGTTGCGCGCGCACGCGCCCGCTCCCGCGCCGGACGATGTGAAGCGCGCCGTCGAGCTGCTCGCCGGCGCGAAGCGGCCGATCTTGGTTGCGGGACGTGGCGCGTATTGGTCGCACGCCGCTCCGGCGATCGAACGGATGAAGCGCGAGTTCGGCATTCCGGTGCTGCTCCAAGGACCGGCGCGCGGCATGCTGCCCGAAGACGACGCGGCGGTGTGGGCGTTTCCGATCGGCAACATCGCGCTGCGCGACGCCGATGTCGTCATTCTCGCCGGCGGCCGTATGGAAGGCTCGATCGGCTACGGCGATGCGCCCGTGTTTTCGCAGGCGACGCGTTTCGTGCAGATCTACGATGAGGCGCAAGAGATCGGCCGCAATCGGGTCGTCGCCGCGCCGATGGCCGGCGACGTGCGGCTGGGGCTCGAAGCGATTGCCGACGGCCTGGCAGCGAGCAAGCCGAAGTGGAGCGCAGCCTGGGTCGCCGATGCGGTGAAGCCACGCTTAGCACGCATCGAGGAATCCGGCCGCTCCGAAACGGGACAAGCCCACCCGCTGCGCATGGCGCGCGAACTCAAAGCGCGCGTTCCCGCCGATGCGCTGTGGGTTGGCGACGGCGCAAATTCGAACAATTGGTACAAGGCGATCTCGCGTTGCACCACGTCGCCCGGCTATCTCGATCACGAACCGTTCGGCGCGATGGGCGTCGGTTTGCCGCACGCGATCGGTGCCGCCGCCGCGTTTGCCGAAGACGGCATCAACCGCATGGTCTGTCTCGGCACCGGCGACGGTGCGTTCGGGCAGTATCTTGGGGAACTCGCGACCGCATCGCTGCACGGCCTGCCGATTTTCGTGATGGTCGCGAACGACGGTGCGTGGGGATCGAGCCGCGTTATCACCATGCGCCTCTTTAAGGGGACGACCGGGGTCGCGCTCAACCAGAGCCGCTACGACCTCACTGCCGAAAGCCTCGAATGTCACGGCGAGTTCGCGGCCACGCCGGCCGATATCGGTCCGGCTTTCGATCGGGCGCTCGCGGCGGTGCGCGCCGGTAAGCCGGCGGTCGTCAACGTGCTCGTCGATGTAGAAACGGGCAACGAGCGCGCCGACACGCTCTTGCAGATGGTCAGTTTCAAACGCCAAAGCTTCGGCGCCGTTTAGCGCCGAGAACCTCCGGAGTACGAGTCGATGCTGACGAAAGAACAAAACGACGCCCTGACCCTAACCGATGCCGGCTTGCCCGGCGGCGAGCTCTTACGCCGCTACTGGCAGCCGATCGCGCTCTCGACGGAACTGCCGCCCGAAGGCGCGCCGGTGCCGATCGACATCATGGGCGAAGAACTCGTGCTCTTTCGCGATCAGCAAGGGCGGGTCGGATTGCTCGACCGGCACTGCTGCCATCGCGGCACCGATCTCTCGTTCGGCCGGCTCGAAGACGGGGGCCTGCGGTGTCTCTATCATGGCTGGCTCTACGACGTCACCGGCAAGTGTCTCGAACAACCGGCCGAGCCGAAGAACAGCACGTTCAAAGACAAGGTGCGGCAGACGGCCTATCCGGTCGTCGAAAAAGGCGGCGCGTTCTTCACCTATATGGGCCCGGGCGAACCGCCGGAGTTTCCGAACTACGACTTCCTCTCGTATCCCGAAGAGAACATCCACGTTCACAAGCTCTTCATCGACTGTAACTACTTGCAGGCGAACGAAGGCAACTACGATCCCTCGCACGTCGGTTTCTTGCACCGCTCGTTCGATCCGAACCGCCGCCCCGGCTTGAATTTTGGCGCGCTAAAACTGGTCGGGTTGACGAAGGATGAGTTTAAGCCAACCGACATCGATCCGCAGGAATCGCCGCGGCTCGAAGTTGAGGAAACCTCGTTCGGCGTGCGCATTTTCCAGAACCGCTCCGCCGGACCCGGCCGCAAGTATCTGCGCGTGACGTATTTCTGCATGCCGAACCTCTCGGTGATTGCGGGACCGCAAGGCGGCGACGGTCAGATCGGCCACTATCACGTGCCGATCGACAACGAGACGCACTGGCGTTGGAACTTCTTCGTGCGTCGCGACGCGCCGCTCGACGAACACCATCGCATTCCGAATCACTTGAAGAAGCCGGGCGAGTATTCCGACGCGTATACGATCACGCGCAAGCGCGCGAACCGCTTCATGCAAGACCGCTCGACGATGAATCAGAACTTTACCGGCATGGGCCCGAACTTCAACACCCACGACGCGTTCGCCACCGAAACGCCGGGGCGCATCCAAGACCGCACGAAGGAACATCTCGCAACGACCGACATCGCCCTGGCCGCATCGCGGCGGCAGGCGCTGCGGGCGATCGAGGACGTTCGGGCCGGCCGCGATCCGATCGGGCTCGTGCGCAACGCAGAGGAGAACCGGTTCCCCGATATGCTCTCGTTCGATGTCGTCGCCCCGGAAGAAATGCCCAACGCCGAGGTCGTGCGCCTGGTCGTCGAACGTCACGAAACGGCAATGGTGTAATCATGGCGCTGAGCGATACCGAACGGCACGCGATCGAGTGGGAGTGCGCGCAGAACATCGTGCGCTTCTACAACCGCCTCGACGGCGTGCGCGGCGAAGAAGCCGCCGCACTGTTTGCCAAAGATGGAAAGTGGTTCCGCGAGGGCGACGAGTCGGCGTATACCGGCCGCGAAGAAATCGCGCACCACGTCAACACGCTGCCCACGCGCGGCGCGTCGGGTTTTGCGCCGGAGCTCAAGATGGTGTTCCATTTGGTGAACAACATCGAGGTCACCGTGCTCGACGCCGAGACGGCCGAGGTCCGCGCGCTGACCGCGATCGTGTCGGGCGGCCGTGCCGCAGCCGGCGAAGTCGGCACGGCGAAGGGCGTCAGCTCGATCCTGCGCACGCTCGAAGTGCACAAGAAGACCGACGAGGGCTGGAAGATCTCCACCAAGCGCACGCAACGGGAGCTGCGCATTGGGTAATCCGGTCCGGGCGGCGGCACTCGCGTTTCTCGTAGCACTCATCGCGGCCTGGGCGCCGCCGGCCGTCGCCGACAAGGCGCACGACACGCTGAACATCGTCGACATCCTCCCGATCGGCAGCACCGACGTTTATTTCGGCGCCTATCCGCAGACGCAGTTCATGAGCAACCTGCTCTTCGATGCGCTGGTGAACTACGATCCGTCGACCAAGAAGATCGTGCCGCTGCTCGCAAAGTCGTGGACGTATCTCGGCTCGAACGCGACCGAGTTCGATCTGCGCACCGACGTGAAGTGGCACGACGGCCGGAAGTTCACCGCCGACGATGTGGTGTACACGCTGAACTGGCTGATCGATCCGCAAACGCGCTTCCAGCGGAAGTTTCAATGGGCGTGGATCAAAGCGGTCAAGAAACTCGGCCCCTACAAAGTGCGGATCGAGACCGACGGCCGCCGTCCGTTCGACATGCTGCTGCTCACGCTCACGCCGATCTATCCGCAACACGTGCGCGCCGGCCTGGCGGAAACGACGGACTTCGGCCGCAAACCGGTCGGCACCGGGCCATTCAAAGCCGTCGATTACAGTGAGAACGGCGGGCTCGTTGCCGTGCGCAATCCCGACTACAAATGGGGCGGAAGCGTCAAGCATGCAAACGACATCGGGCGTGTGATCCTACGTTCGATTCCCGATCAGGGCGCACAAATTTCCGGTTTGATGACCGGCACCGTCGATCTCTTCCGCGGCTTACCGGCGCCGCAGGCCGAAGCGCTCGCGCAAGATCCGCGCTTCACCCTCGACGTCAATCACGGCCTGGGCTTCACCTACATGTGGTTCGACGCCACCGGCAAGTCGGGCAGTCCGCCGCTGATGAAACTCGACGTACGCCGCGCGCTGGCGATGGCGATCAACCGCGATCACCTCAACGAAGTGTTCACCGGGCATCTGCACTTGCCGTTGCCGCAGAACATGTGCTGGCCCGACCGCATTCTCGGCTGCGCCTACACGAAGACCGCGCAGCCGTACGACGTGGCACGCGCGAAGAAGCTGCTGGCCGACGCGGGCTATCCCAACGGCTTCAACGTGCGCATCACGAGTTACATCGGCCGGCTCTCGCAGTTGGCGGAAGGCGTGGCCGGAGACCTCGCGGCCATCGGCGTCAAGGCGACGGTCGAACCGGTCACGTTGACGACCTTCGACAAGAAACTCGATGCGAACGACATCCAGATCATCGTGGCGGGCAACGGACTCTCCGGCGCGCCGGATGTGAGCCAGCAAGTCGCGTTTTTCTTCAACGCGCACGACCGAACCGGCGATGCGACGTTGCTTGCCGAGGGACGCGCGCTCGACGGGGAGATCGATCCGCAGAAGCGCCTGAAGTTCGCGCGAACGTTCTACGACCGCGTCGCCGATCAGGTCTATCTGCAGCCGCTGACCTCGCAGCCGCAGCTATTTATGCATACCAAGGACCTCGTGATGGGAACCGGCTCGTCCAACGACTACGGGTTTACGATCAGCGATTTACGCTGGAAGTGACGCCACTCTATCGGCGCGATTGCAAATATAATGATGACAAATATGATTTAGATGCGTCGCTTTTTGGTTCGGCGGCTGGCTGTCGCGGTGCTTGTCATCGTTACCGTCTCGTTTGTCGGTTTCTCGCTCTTACGACTCTCGGGTAACCTCGCTGCCGTCTTGGCGGGTGAGGGGGCGAGTCCGCGTGAGGTTGCCCGCGTTGCGGCGCAGTACGGACTCGACCGGCCGTTCTTCATCCAATATCTCGATTGGGCGGGGAACGCGCTGCGCGGTAATCTCGGAAAGTCGCTTTTCACCGGCGAGAGCGTGTCGCATTTGATCGCCACGCACATCGGCGTGACCGCAGCGCTGGCGTTCGCTTCGCTTGCGCTCGGTCTAGCGCTCGCGATTCCGCTCGGCGTTTTTGCCGCAACGCGGCCCAACAGTTGGCTCGACCGCGCGAGCCTCACGTTTGCGGCGAGCGGTTATGCGATTCCGAGCTTCTGGTTCGGCTTGATCCTGATCTACATTTTCGGCGTGCGGCTGCGCTGGCTGCCGACCTCGGGCTCCGACGGCTGGACGCACTTCGTGCTGCCGACCATCGCGCTCGGCATCGCGACGATGCCCGCGATCATGCGGCTCACGCGCGCCGGCATGCTCGACGTGCTCTCGGCCGACTACGTGCGCACCGCGCGGGCCAAGGGGCTGCGCACGATGACGGTGCTCTACCGGCACGCCCTGCCCAACGCCATCCTGCCGGTGGTGTCGATTTCCGCTGCGCAGCTGGGGATGCTGCTCGGCGGCTCGGTGATCATCGAATCGGTCTTTGCGCTCAACGGCATCGGACTGCTTGCGTTTCAAGCGATTGCGAACGCCGACTTTCCGGTGGTGCAGTCGATCCTGATCTTTCTCTCCGTGGTCTACGTCGTGCTGACGCTGATCGCCGAGTTGATCAACGCGAGACTCGACCCGCGGATTCGCCTCTGATGGAAACCTCGCTCTCGCCACGCCGGCTGATGTTGCGCCGCGCGGCGCGGCACGGCGGCTTGCTAACCGGGGGCGCGGTCGTGCTGCTGATCGCCCTCGTTGCGGCGCTCGGGCCGCTCGTGACGCCGTATAGCCCGATCGCGCAAGACACGTTGCATACGCTATCCGATCCGGCGTGGATGGCAACCGGATCGTGGGCGCATCCCTTCGGCACCGATGCGCTCGGCCGCGACGTCTTGAGCCGCCTGATCTTCGGAGCCCGCACCTCGCTGCTGATAGCGTTTACCGCGTCGGTGATCGCCGCGATCATCGGAACGGCGATCGGCATGCTCGGCGGCTACTTCGGTGGGCGCATCGACGCTTTTGCCGTCTATCTCATCAACGTCAAACTGGCGCTGCCGATCATCTTGGTGGCGCTGGCGGTCATCTCGATTACGCGCAGCGGCGTCGGCGTGCTGATCGTAATCCTCGGTTTGCTCACCTGGGACCGCTATGCGCTCGTTACGCGGAGCCTCACCCAACAACTGCGTGAGCGCGAGTTCGTGCTGGCCGCGCACAGCGCCGGGGCGTCGGATGCGTTCATCATCGTGCGTGAGTTGCTGCCCAATCTGCTCGATGCGGTGATCGTCCTGATCACGTTAGAAGTGGCCGCTTTGATCCTCATCGAGGCGGCGCTCTCGTTTGTGGGTTTGGGCGTGCCGCCGCCGACGCCGTCGTGGGGCAGCATGATCGCCGACGGGAGAAGCCTGATGTTCTTCAAACCGTATTTGGTCATGATCCCGGGTATCGCGATCTTCGTGCTCGTTATGGCGATCAATCTCGCCGGCGACGGCATTCGCGACGTCACGACGGTGCGGTGACCGGGGCCTCGGCGCCGGCCGTCGATCGGCCCGCCCCCCGCACGCCGAAGCGTCCGCCGTATATCGGGCGCTCGCTGACGCGCCGCGAAGACCGGCGCCTCATTGCGGGCCAAGGGCGCTACACGGACGACAACGTGATTCCCGGCGCGCTGCACGCGGCGTTCGTGCGCTCGCCGTATGCGCACGCGACGATCCGGCGGATCGATGTCAGCCGGGCCCTCGGGCGATCCGGCGTCGTTGCGGTACTGACGGGCGCGGACTATCTCGCCGACGGCTGCGGCGATCTCGACCACAAAGCCGTGCCGGTCGACAACCTCGATGAAAGCCGGGCGGCGTTTCGCGAGGCCGACGGCCACATCGTGCACGTCGTGCACCAACCGGTGTTCGCGCACGGCCGCGTGCTGCATCAAGGCGAAGCCGTCGCCGTCGTGATCGCCGCGAGCGCCGCGCAGGCCCGCGATGCGCTCGAAGATGTCGACGTCGACTACGACGAGCTGCCGGTCGTGACGACGGTTGAAGCAGCCATCGCGCCCTCGGCGCCGCAACTGCATGCCGGCGTCTTCGGCAACGTCGCGCTCGATGCGGTCTTCGGTAACGTCGAGGCGACGGCAGGTGGATTCGCAGCGGCACACGTCGTGGTTGAAGGTACGTTCCACAATCAGCGCATCTTCTCGGCGCATCTCGAACCGCGCGCGGCCATCGCGACCTACGATGCGGTAACGGATACGATCGACCTCATCTGCGGCGGTGGCGGTGCGCACCGCTATCGCGGCATGCTGGCCGGTGCGCTGCGCCTCGACGAGAGCCGCGTACACGTGCGGCAGGATGACGTCGGCGGCAGTTTCGGTTCGCGCAATAGCCTGCATCCCGAAGCCGTCATCGTCGCGTGGGCGGCGCGCCGCTTGCAGCGCCCGGTGCGCTGGCTCGGCGACCGCGGCGAAGGCTTCCTCACCGATTTCGAAGGCCGCGACATGCACGCGCATGCGGCGCTGGCGCTGGACGAACGCGGGCGTATTCTTGCCCTGCGCACGACGGTGAACGCCAACGTCGGCGCCGTGACGGTGGCGTATTCATTCCTCAACAACTACAGCCGCATCGCGCCGGGCGTGTACGACATCCCGGCGGCAGCGATTCGCGTGCGCGCCGTACTTACCAACACGGTGCCGGTGGCATCGTTTCGCGGCGCGGGCCGGCCGGAAGCGACGTTTACGCTCGAACGCCTCATGGATATAGCGGCGCGCCGCCTGCACCTCGACCCGGCCGAACTCCGGCGCCGCAACCTGATCCGGCGCGAGCAGTTACCATACACCGCCGCAACCGGCCTCGTCTACGATGCGGGCGACTTCACCGGCAACATGGAGCACGCGCTGCAGCTCGCGGATTGGAACGGCATGCCGCAGCGGCGTGCCGAGAGCAGCGCGCGCGGGCAATTACGTGGGATCGGCATCTGCAACTATGTCGAAGCGCCGGTCGGCAATTTGCACGAGCACGTCGCCATTCACGTGTTACCGGCCGGTCGCGTCGAGGTAGCGATCGGCACGCAGTCGAGCGGCCAAGGCCACGAGACGACGTTCGCGCAGATCGTCGCCGACTTGCTCGATGTTTCCATCGAGGCCGTCGATATGATTACCGGCGACACGCGCCGCGTGCCGCGGGGCGGCGGCACGCATTCCAACCGCTCGATGCGGCTCGGCAGCACGATCATCGCGCGCGCATGCGCCGACATTCGCGAACGCGCGCGTGCCGCAGCCGGGAACGACGAGTACGATCTCTTCGAGATCGCCGCGCGCGTCGATCTGCTTGCAACGGCCTCGGTGAGCAAACGCATCCCCGCGTATCCGACCGGCGCCGCGGTGTGCGAGGTGGAAATCGATCCCGCCACCGGTACGGTGACGCCGCTGCGTTACACGCAAATCGACGATGCCGGGCAAGCGATCAACCCGCTGCTGGTCCACGGACAAACGCAGGGCGGCATCGCACAGGGTTTGGGCCAAGCCTTTAGCGAGGAGATGGTCTTCGATCCGCTAACCGGCCAGGTGCTGAGCGGATCGTTCATGGGCTATGCCGTTCCGCACGCGCACGACATGCCGCCGATGGCGATCGAACTCGTCGAAGATCCGACGGCCGGAAATGCGCTGAGAATCAAAGGCGGCGGCGAAGCGGGCGTAACGGCGGCGCCGGCTGCCGCGGTTAACGCGGTGATCGACGCGTTGGGCCTGGCCGGCGTCGACCACATCGATACGCCGTTAACGGCGCCGAAACTCTGGAACATCTTGCACGCACACGGTCTGACCAAACGACCACATGGGAGCCTCTCACCTTGAGCAACAGTCTTCTCGTCGCGCCGCTCGGTCGCGGAATCCAAATCACTCTCAACGAGCCGAAGGGCGTCTCCGACGCCGACGCGCTGGAACTCACCAACCTGTTGCTGGCCGCGCACGAACGCGCCTCGTACGTGGTCTTGCGCTCGAGCCATGACGACTTCATCCTCGGACGCAACAACCCGCGGCCGGCGCCGGGAGCGCCGCAGCAAGACGCGCTAGATCGCCGCCGCAGCAGCGAGGTGATCTTCAACTGCTACGGGTCGTTCCGCGCTTGCACGGTGCCGATCATCGGCGTCGTCGGCGGTCGCGCGGTGGGTCTGGGCTGCTCGATCTCGGCGCTGTGCGACATCACGATCGCATCGGACAAAGCGACGTTTCAGATCAACGAGATGAACCACCACATCTTGCCGACGATGGTGATGTCGTCGCTGGTCGACCGTGTGGCGCGCAAGGACCTCGCCTATCTCGTACTCTCGCGGGAGACGGTCTCGGCCGAACGCGCACAGGCGATGCACATCGTGAGCCGGGTCGTTCCCGCGGCGCAACTCGATGCTACGGTGGCCGAACTCGTCGCGACCTTCGAGGCGACGTCTACCGCCGCCATGCAAGGCGTGAAAGAGTACGTCGGCGCAGCCTACGATATGCCGATCAAGGGTGCCGTCGATTTCGCGCGCAACGTGCACGCGGTCATCAACTCGGCGCCCGAGATCCGAGCCGAACCGCCGCGTTAACGCTCGATGCGCGTTATTACCTTGCTCGAGCGTGACGATTGCCTTGAGGAGTAGATCAAATATGGTTTGACGCTGTACGTCAAAATGACGTACAATTGACCCATGACCGAGACGGAACGTAAGGACGAAATCCGCCAGTTATGGGCGCGCTTGCGGGATCTCATGGACGATGACGATGTCGTGGCGGGCATCGATTTCGATCTTTTCAATAGGGACTACGCCCTTATAGAGACCGAAATTCCGCTCTACGACGTCAATGATCTCGCCTCTCAAGCGTTTTCAGTATTGCCCGGTGCGTGGCACGGGGCGAAGTCGATCAATCCATACTTTGCCATGATGAAGGCCATGATGGCACAGTCGCTCGGTGAGCCAAGCGCCGTTGATCGCGCCGAACGCTTCTCAGCCAGGCTGTCCAAAGACCAGAAAGCGCTTCTCGAGCGCGCGGCTGAATTGCAGGACCGGACGTTAACGGATTTCGTTATGAGCGCCGCGCAGAGCGAGGCTGAGCGTGTCGTGCGGGACCGTATGGCGGTCACCCTTAGTGCCGCTGCCTTTGACGCTTTTGCCGATGCGTGCATTAGTGCGAATGGCGAGCCAAACGAGGCTCTGCGAAACGCTGCCCAGCGCCAAAAGAAGCGAGTTCGTTCGACGTGAGCGAGTTTCGTTTTGAACCGCTTTGGTCGCAAGATGTATCGGCCTTCAGCAGTGGTGAGCCGTCACTCGATACCTATCTCAAGAATTCCGCTCGAGACGATATTGCGCGAAAACTTGCTTCCGTTCACCTCGCAATTGATTGTGCCAACGATGAAGTAGCCGGCTTCTACGCTATCTCAAGCTATGGTGTAATTCGATCCGAACTCTCAAAGAAGTTACGCGGAAAGTACCCCTATCCGATGCTTCCAGCATTTCTCATCGGACAATTAGCCCGCGATATCAAATACTTCGGGAAGAGTGTCGGCGAGGTGCTCCTTTTAGACGCATTGGAACGATGCTACGGACTGACCGGTGTTGTTGGCGGCGTCGCAATCGTAGTCGAGGCGATCAACGATCACGCCACCGCCTTCTACCGCCGCTACGGTTTCGAGAGCCTTAGTGACGGGAGTGATCGGCGCCTATATATCCCAATGAAAGTCGTTGAAAAACTCTACCAACGCGAACCAGTGAAGCGACTCCCAATCTAAACGATAGATTATTTTAACGACTTATCTGTGCCCCGAGATCCGAGGCGAACCGCCGCGTTAACGAGCGCTGCGTGCGAGAGCGTCTGCGGCACGTTGCCGACCTGACGCTTGAGCTGCGGATCGTATTCTTCGGAGAGCATGCCCACGTCGTTCGCAACGCCGATCAGCCGCTCGAAGAGCGCGCGCGCTTCGTCGTGGCGCCCCTGGAGCACGTAGTTTTCCACGAGCCAGAAATTGCAGGCGAGAAACGCGCCTTCGGGATCGGAGTGCGTCGCCTGCGTTTCGGGATCGGCAGTGGTGCGGTAGAGAAAGCCGTCCTGCATCAGCGCCGCTTCGAGCGCATCCGTGGTGCCGCGCATGCGTGGATCGTCGGCGGGTAGGAAGCCGACGATCGGTATCATGAGCAGCGAAGCGTCGAGCGCGGTGGCGCCGTAGAATTGCACGAACGTATTGCGCTTGACGTCGAACGCCTTCGCGCAGACATCGGCATGGATGCGGTCGGCGACGGCGCGCCAGCGATCGCGCGGTCCGTGGTAGCCGAAGGCGTCGAGCGCTCGCACCGCGCAGGCCATCGCGCTCCAGGCTTGCACTTTGGAGTGCGTGTAGTGGCGCGGCTCGGCGCGCGATTCCCAGATGCCGGAATCCGGCGTGTCCCAGACTTTCTCGACGTGCTCGAGCAGCAGGCTGATCATGCCCCACGCCGACTCGTCGATCTCCACACCGCTCTCGTGCGCGAGATAGATCGCGCCCATCGTTTCGCCGTACACGCCGAGCTGAAACTGCTGATACGCGGCGTTGCCGATGCGCACGGGTCGCGAATTTTCGTAGCCCTTGAGCGCGGGCAGCTCGAACTCATCGATGCGCCTCTCGCCGCCGATGCCGTACATGATCTGCATGTTTTCCGGCCGCCCGGCGAGCGCGCACAGCACCCAATCGCGCCACGCGCGCGCCTCGTCGACGAGCCCGCCGTGCAAGAGCGCGGAGATCGTGTACGTCGAGTCGCGCACCCACGCATACCGATAGTCCCAATTCTTCGAGCCGCCGATCACCTCGGGCAGCGACGTCGTCACCGCTGCGACGCCCGCGCCCGACGGTGCGTAGGTGAGCGCTTCGAGGATCATCAGCGAGCGGCGCACCATCGCGGGATAGTCTGTCGTCGAAGCGATCCGTCCCGTAAATTCAGCCCACCACTGCAACGTTGCGTCGAGCGCCGCGTTCGGATCGACCGCCTCGGGCACGTCTTGATGCGATGGATACCAAGATAGTACGAACGAGCGCCGCTCGCCGGCGAGAACGGAAAACACCGCGCGCGGATCGTGATCGTCGATCGTGATGGGCACGTTGCAGCGCAGCGCCAGCGCGTCGCCGACGGCGGTCATCGTGCAGGCGTCACCGATCCAGCGCGTCCACGGCGGCAGATCGCCGTAACCGTAACGGGCGTCGAGCAGCATCTCGACCGGAACCTCGCCGTCGATGCCGTCGACGATGCGCACGATGTGCGGGCCGGGGTCGCGAAACGCGTGCATGAAATCCGTCACGCGGATCGTTCCGGTCGCGGTGACGTGCGTCGTCTCGAGTACCATCGTTTCGCCGCGGTACTTCCGCGTCGACGAGCGTACCTCGCCGGCGGGCGCGATGCGCCAGCGGCCGTTCGACGCATCGCCGAGCAGCGCGCAGAACACCGCGCCCGAATCGAAGCGCGGCAGACACAGCCAATCGATCGACCCGTCGCGACCGACGAGCGCGGCCGTGCCGCGATCGCCGATCAGCGCGTAGTCTTCGATTCGCAGGGCGTTACTTCGCCGCGCTTACCTGTGCGGCCGTCACGGCTGAGGCCTTATTGCCCCAAGCGCTGCGGATGTACGTGACCACGTCGGCGATCTGTTGGGGTGTCAGGTTGCCCTTCCAGGCCGGCATCGCTCCGCTGTACTTCGCGCCGTCCACGGTGATCGGCGTCGTGAGTCCGTTGTTCACGATCGCGATGACCGCATCGGCGGGTCCGGTAACCACCGGGTTGCTCTTCAGCGGCGGGAACACGTTGGGCGTCCCCGTGCCTTCGGCATTGTGACAGCCGGCGCAATTGGTGGTGTACACGGTCGCACCGGCACCCGCCGTGCTCGCCGTGACTTTGCCGCCGGCTCCGCCGTTCTTGGTCGTATCAACGGCGTACACGCCACCGGCCGTCGACGTCGTCGCAGCGGAAGCGTTGATGCCGTGCAGCATCTGTTGTTCTTGCACGTGATACTGGCCGACGAAGCTCAGAATGATCGCGCCGCCGAGCACGAGCCCGGTGCAGACCAGCACGACCGGCCGGCGCGAGAGGCGGCGGCTCGGATTCTTATCGATGAACGGTAACGCGATCAGCACGACGATGAGCAGCGTCGGGAAGATAATCGTCGCGAAGAGGCCGAGGAAATCGATGACGGCCGAGGGCAAATGCACGCTGCCGACGACGTCGAGCAGCGAGAACAGCGCCATGAAATACCACGCCGGATACGGTACGAACTGCGTGTTGTTCGGATCGGCCTTGGCGTCGAGCGGCGCCGGCGAGAACACGGCGAGCGCGAACACGATGACGAACATCGCGAACGACACGACCGTGTCCATGAACATCTGATCCGGCCAGAAGCGTCCCGGCTTGAGTTTGGGCATTTCATCGATCGGCGGACCGGCCGAACCGTTCCAGCGGAAGATCGCGAGATGCATGCCGACGAGCAGCACGAGCACCGCGGGCGTGAGCCACACGTGGATCCCGAAGAAGCGGTTGATCGTGAGGGTACCGATGCCCGAACCATCTTGGAGGAAGAGCAGCACCGCTTTGCCGGCGATCGGCGCCGAGCCCGCGATTTGAATCGCGACCTTGGATGCGAGCAGCGCATTGAGATCCCACGGCAGCAGGTAGCCGGTGAGACCCAGTACTAGCGTAACGATGAAGAGGATGACGCCGACGATCCACTGCAGTTCGCGCGGCTTTTTGTACGCGCCCCACAGCAGTACTTGCAGCATGTGCATCATCATGAACGCGATCATCGCGGTCGCGCCCCAATAGTGGAGCGAGAGGACGAGCCCTCCGGCCGGGACTTTCTCGATGATGTACTTCGTCGATTCCCACGCGGTGGCGGCCGACGGCGAGTAGTAGAACGTGAGGAAGATACCGGTTGCAATCTGCAACATCATCGCGAAGACGGTCGCGCTGCCGAATGCGTACCAGTAACTCGCACCGCCCGGAACGTCCTCAGTGAGGAACTCCGTGGTCATGGTGACGAAGCCGGTGCGTTGGTCGAGCCACTTTAACATGCTGCTACAACTTCTCCGGTCAGCCGATACGCAGGACGATGTGATCGGGTGTGTTCTGTTTGTATTCTATCCACGTTAGCTCGGCTTTGCCGCTAACGTCGCGCAGCGGCAATGGATCGAGCCCGCGCGGCGCGGGGCCTGCGATGTGCGTGCCGATATTCGTGAATTCCGAGCCGTGGCACGGGCAGATGAACTTGTTCTGCGCATCGACCCACGAGTAGCGGCAACCGAGGTGGGGACAGATCGGGCTGAAGATCGTGAAGCCCATGTAGGCGACCGGGTACGGGAGCTTGTCGGCCCCTTCGAACAGCTCCGGACGCTTGGCTTTGAAGTCGGCGTCGGTCGATTTGACCGCCCACACGAACTGCTCTTCATCCGCCGGCGGCAAGTAGCCGTCGACTTCGTGCAGGTTGAACGTGATCTTGATCGGCTTGTCGGTCGCCTTCTGCAAGGCCGCCCACTGATCGGCGCTGATCGGCGACCATTCGTTGCCGACGGCGTCGGCGGACGGTACGAGGGAAACGACTAGCGGAATCACGAGACCCAGCGAGATCACCCCGCCCAGGGCGAGCACGGCGTTGACCATGAAGGTCCGCCGGCTCTGCTCCTCCGGTGTCCCGGGGTCCTGATAAGACTCAGCGTGTGCCATTTCTCTCCCTCGACATGCGGCAGCGACCGCCATTGCCAAAACTATACGGCGTGGGCCGCACAAACTCTCGTACTTTCGTAGCGCCCGTTCCGCTGTTCCTCTCGTGGGCGCCGCTTGAGTCTTACGAGGAGCAGCTAACGACGATGGGCGGGCCCGCCGGGGCCGGGCGATCGTAGACGGCTACGTCGGGGTCGTCGCTGTAGGGCCGGCGCAGGGCCGCGAGGAGGCGGCGCACCGGCTCGTCGTCACCGGCTTGGGACGCGGCGATCGCTTCTTGGGCGAGGTGGTTGCGCAGCACGATCCGCGGGTTGACGGCGCTCATGGCCGCTGCGCGCTCGGCCGCCGGCCGTGCCTCGCGCTCGAGCCGTTGCTGGTAGCGGTCGATCCAGGCCGCCCCGTCGGCGGTGCCTCCGAGCGCCAGGTGGAGCGACTCGCGGTGAGCCGCGGCCAAGCCGCCGTCGCCCGGGGCCTCGGCCGCCGTACGAATGTCGGCGAGCATGCGAAACGTGCGTGTGAAGTCGGACTTCGCGGCGGCCATAGCGGCGCGCAGATCTTGCCCGAGCCGATCGTCTTCGGCTTCCGCGTTTGCGAGGCCGAGTTTGGCGCGGGTGCGGGTGAGAAACGCTTCGCGTAATACCGGCACATACGTTTTGACGATCGTCTCGAGCTGCGCGGGCTCGACGATGTTCGCCAGCGCATTGGCGAGCGCGTAACAATTCCAGAGTCCAATACCGGGCTGCTGATCGAACGCGTAGCGTCCGCTGTGATCGGTGTGATTGCAAATGTGGCCCGGCTCGTAGGCTTCCATGAAGCCGTACGGACCGTAGTCGAGTGTGAGGCCGAGAATCGAGAAATTATCGGTGTTCATCACACCGTGCATGAAACCGGCGCTCTGCCAATCGGCCATCAATCGCGCCGTCCGGTGCACGACGGCTTCGAAAAAGCGCGCATAGCGATCGTCACCGGCGCCGCATTCCGGATAGAACCGGTCGATGACGTAATCCGCGAGAATGCGGATCGCGTCGTGCTCGCCGCGCGCCGCGAAAATTTCGAACGAACCGAAGCGCACGAACGACGGCGCGAGGCGCACGACGATCGCCGCGGTCTCGATGCTCTCGCGATACACTGCTTCGTCGTTTGCGACCATGGCGAGCGCGCGCGTCGTCGGAATGCCCAGCGCGTCCATCGCTTCACTCGCAAGAAATTCGCGAATGGTCGAACGCAGGACGGCGCGTCCGTCGGCGTGTCGTGAGTACGCCGTTTGTCCTGCGCCCTTGAGCTGAATCTCCCACGGTTCGCCGCGTTTGTTCGTGATCTCGCCGAGTGCGATCGCACGGCCGTCGCCGAGTTGCCCGGCCCACACGCCGAACTGATGGCCGCCGTAGAGCGCTGCAAACGGCTGCATGCCGCGAAGTATTGCCGTGCCGCTCGCGATCCGGATGAACTCCTCGCGCGTCAGCTCGCTGGCGGGCAAATCGATCAGCGCCGCCGCGTCGGGGCTCACGGCAACGAGCCGCGCGTCTTCCAGGCCGCTCGGCGTACGCGTCTCGTAAAAGCGCTCGCCGAGGCCGGCAAAGGCGTTGCTGAAGATCAGGTCTTCGAGGGCGATTTCCGGGGACGACGCGATGGCCATTGTGGCGTTTCAACCCTGCAGCGGGTCCGATCCGTTGCGGCCAGGCGTGGTCCTCGAATCGGGGAAAGAGGCACCTATGAGACCGTTTTTGCTAGGCGTACTGAGCGTTATCGTGGTCCTCGCTGTGGGGGGCTTCGCAGTCGTTTGGTTCGGTTGGTTTCCGGCGGCAGCCGACGCTCCGCCGCCGTTTCCCGGGGAGAAATGGGCCGCCAACCGCGTGGTCAAGGAGAACATCGCACGCGAAGAGCCGCAGCCGCCGTATCCGTTCGGGCCGTCCACCGATGCCCTCGTCCTGGCCGGTGCGAAACTCTATATGACGAATTGCTCGGTCTGCCACGGCAGTGCGGGCAGCAAAGAATCCAATGTCGCGAAAGGCCAGTACGTTCCCACGCCGCAGTTCACCAAGCACGGGGTCGACGATGACCCCGAGGGTGAGACGTACTGGAAGATCGAGCACGGCTACCGCATGACCGGCATGCCGTCGTTCAAAGGATCGCTCTCGGAAGAGCAGATCTGGCAGATCACCTACTTCCTCAAACGCGGCATGTCCAATCTACCGCCGGCCGCCGACGCCGTCTGGCATCAAACGCACGGCGACTAACGATTGTGGCTGTCCCTCGACTACGCTCGGGATGAAAGATCGCGAACAGCGTGGCTTTCTATGTCATCCCGAGCGTAGTCGAGGGACAGCCAGGATCAGGCTACATTTTGTAGCTGTGGAGGCCGCTGATCCAGATGTTTACGCCGAGATAACAGAACATGATCGAGGCGAAGCCGACGATGCTGACCCAGGCACCGCGTTCGCCGCGCCAGGCGCTGCGCGTGTGCAAGTGCATGAACGATGCGTAGATGATCCACGAGAGAAGTGCGGCGGTTTCTTTCGGATCCCACTGCCAATAAGCGCCCCACGCTTCGTTGGCCCACATCGCGCCGGTGATGATGCCGACGCTGAGCAGCACCAGACCAATTGCGATGATGCGGTAGGTGAGCATGTCGAGGCGTGCCAGTGACGGTAATCCGGCCAGCCACAGGGCGAACGGATCGCCGGCGGCGGCTGCTGCGGCGACGGCGGGCGTTTCCGTCCGCGACGCGCTGCTCGTAAGGCTCTCGATCGGCGGCGCGGCTACCGACATGCTGACGTTGCCCGCCCCGCCGGCAGCGCTCGCCTGCACCATGCGAGTGCCCGATTTGAAACGCCGTTCGCCATAGGCCTTGAACAAGTAGAGCGACGACACGACGAACGCGACCATGAACGACGCGTACGACGACACGACGATCGGCACGTGCACTTTGATCCAGTACGACTGCAGCGCGGGAACGGCGGGCATGTATCCCTCGTTCCACGTCGTCGCGTAGCCGAATGCGATCGCGCTGATGCCGAGTACGCCGCCGCCGATCAGCCACAGATCGTATTTCGAGGCAAAGATGATGTAGATCAGCACGCCGAGGCCGCTGAAGAGCGAGAGCGAGCCATAGAGATTGGTGAGCGGCCAGACGCCGGTCATATTCCAGCGCGTTCCGAGTTCGACGAATTGCATCGCACATGCGAGGCACGCCAAGATCATGCCGGCGCGCTGCAGCAGCGGCGTGCGCATCAGGAAGTAGCCGATCAAGACGAGGGTCCCCACCACGTAGAGTGCGAGGGTGAGAACGACGAGGTTGTGGTCGATGGCAACTTTGAGCGGATCGAGCATGCGGTGCTTCCTAACTGGCCTGGGGCGTGCGGCGTAGGGCTTCGACGATCTCGCGGAAGCGATCCTCGAAAATATCGTACCCTTTGACGGTGGTGGCGGCAATGCCGACGTCCCACGAGTTCGCCGCGCCCGTCACGACGACATAGAGCCGCGCGGGCAAGAGGTAGAACGAGATGCAGAGTCCCAGCACGAGCACGATCGAGCCGATCAGCACCAGCGGAATGCCCGGATCGTAGCGGTACTGGAAGCCGGAGTAGAGCGTGTATTTCTGCGGCGTGAGGGCGTAGCCCGCGCCGAGGTCGAGTGCCTTGCCGAGCGGCACCATCACGCTGCCGAGCGGAGCATCACCGTCGAAGGCTTCGAGCACGACGCCGGGATCGTTCGGCCGCGGATCGCGTCCCGCTTCGCCGGTGCGGCGGTCGATCGTGCCGACGAACGAGCGGTACTGAATCGCGCGCGACGTGCCCGGAATATCGAACGACTCGCCTTCCTTGGCCGGACCGTTCGGCGGACCGGCGATGACGTGGCCGTCTTTGGTGAGCACGAACGTGATGCCGAAGCCGTACGTCGCTTGATACACCTTCACGCCGTCGACATCGTAGGGTTGGTTCACCCGGATGACGGCATCGTGCGGGACGCCGTCTTTGCCGGTGACGATCGCGTGCGAAACGTAATCGATCGGCTGATAGACGACGCCGCTCTTCGTAGCGATCGGATCGATGCGATAGCCGAACTGCTTGAGCGCAACCGTCGCACCGGTTTGCGGAATCGTCGCCGTCGTGCCGGAGAGCACCGTGAACTGGCCGCTGTAGCCGCTCGCCCAATAGATCGTCGTGCCGGCTGCAATGATCACGAAACCGATGTGGGCCACGAGCACGCCGCGGCGCGCCCAGTTATGCTTGTCGACGAACGACCACTCTTCACCACCGAATTCGCGCTTGCGAATCTGCCAGCCGCGTTCGGCGAAGAACGCCTGGATGCGAGCGCGCACGTCGTGCTCTTCGCCTTCGACGTGGACCGATGCGTGCAGCGGGATCTTGTCGATCTTCACGGGCCGCAGCGCCGGCAGTCGCGCCGGGATGACGCGCCGGAACGTAGCGACCGTCATCGAGATCAGGATTAGGCCGATGATGCCGAGGTAGGCCGGCGAGTGGTAGATGTTATCGAGGTGCAGGCGCAACACGATGCGCGCGAGCGCGGGCGTGTAATTTTGCCAGTAGAAGTCGGCGCCCTTATCCTGATCGACGATCACGCCGATGAGCGTGAGCACGCCCCACACCGCGAACAGTGAGACGGCGAAGAGAATGTTGGCGAAAAGAACGAGGAACTCGTGAACGAGCTCCTGCACCCCGCCTAGGGTGTTGCGTCGGAGCGTTTCCACGATTTCTCTAGTAGCACGATGATCCAGATCGAGCTCTCGAAGAGCACGTACATCGGTCCGGCCAGCAGCACCATGGTAATCGGGCTACCGTCCGGAGCGAGCACCGCACCCACGACCATCATGCCGAAGCCGATGTATTTGCGGTTCTTCCGCAGCATATCCGAATTGATCAGGCCGATGCGCGCGAGCAGCACCATGATGACCGGCGTTTGAAAGATCAGCGCGAATGCGAGGAAGAGCAACAGCACGAGGTTGATCGTCGACTCGATCCCAAACGTCGCTTGCGCGATCGTGCCGGTGATGAAGAGTAAGCCGCCGATGACGCGCTTGATCACGATGAAGTGCGCGAACGCGATGCCGGCGGCGGCCAGCACGATCGACGGCGCAATATAGATGTACACCGCTTTGCGCGTTTTCGGATGGATCGCCGGAACGACGAACATCCACACCTGATAGAGGATGACGGGCAGGCCGATCACGATCGCGATGTAGATCGCAAACTTGAAGATCGCCCAGACGGCATCGGCCGGCCCGAACGCATTGAGCGTCACGTGCGGGAAGTACGTGCGGGCGATGATCGGGATCAGCTGCTGGGCGGGCCACAGTGCGAGGATGGCGACGCCGAAGATCGTGCCGGCGCAAACGAACAGCCGTTGCCGGAGCTCCCGCAGGTGCTCCGTGAACGGCATCTCTTTCTGATCCCACTCTGAATCGTCCGACCCACCGGAGGTGGGTGGACGCGCCGCCAGCATGCTCGCGGGGGGCCTAGCTCGCGTGCGGAGGTGCGGTTGTGGTCGGGATGCCCGTGCCGCTTACCGGTTCGGGTGTTACCGGCGTGCCGGCGGCGGTTGCCGTCGTGACGTTGGCTTCGGCCGTCTTGCGGGCTTCGTCGCGGGCGCGCTCCGCGGCGACGTCGGCCTCGGCCTGTCCGATCATGAACTCTTTCTTGGCCTGACCGGCACTCTTGGCGAGCTTCGGCAGCTTGTCGGCGCCGAAGAGCAGGATGGCCACGCCGACGACGGCGGCGATTTCCATAGGTGAAAACATAACGTACTCCTAGCCTACCACGGGCAATTCAGTTCGCGGAGAGCAATGCGTCGGCAACCGCGACAAACTCCGCGCGGGCCGGTGCATTTCCGATCGGTGCGAGCGAGGCCTTAGCACGTTCGAGATACTCGGCGATCGCCGCCTTCGTCTTCTCGAAGCCCCCTTGCCTTGCTATCCCGGTGATAACGCCGGCAATCCGCCCCGGCGTCGTATCGTCGTCGGCGTAGAAACGTTCCACGTCGGCACGGAATTCCAGGTCCCCGCCGGCCAGGGCGAGGATCAGCGGAATCGTGATCTTCTTTTCGGTGAGGTCGTTGCCGACCGGTTTGCCCAGCGCGCTCTCGGTTGAGGTCATGTCGAGCAAATCGTCTTGCATCTGGAACGCGATGCCGTAGGCCGAGCCGAACTCGCGCAGCGCCGCGATCTTGAGCGGCGTACCGCCGGCGGCAATCGCGCCGCATTCGGCCGAGCTCGCGAACAGCCGGGCGGTTTTCTTGGCCGCGATTTCGACGTACTCGGCGACGGTGAGGTCGAGGTTGCCGAGCGAACGCAACTGCAGCACTTCGCCGTCGGTGATGTCGGCGAGCGTTGCGCTCAAGATGTGCGGGATCGGACGATCGTAGGTTGCCGTGACGTTCTTGAAGATCCACGCGAAGAGGTAGTCGCCGGCGAGCACGCTCACGCGATTGCCGAAGTCGACGGCCGTTGCGTTGACGCCGCGGCGCGTATCGGCGTTGTCGACGACGTCGTCGTGAATGAGCGTCGCGACGTGGATGAGTTCCATGTACGCGGCGAGCGGCAGATGTTCGCGTACGTCGATCGCGCCGATCGCCGATGCGCCGAGCAGCGTGAAGCGCGGACGCAACCGCTTTCCACCGGCGTCGAGCATGCGCCGCACGGCTTCGGTAATCAGCGCGTTATCGGTGGAAAACGAGTTGTGGAAGAAGTCTTCCACCATACCGTAGAGATCGTGATCGCTGGTCACACGTTCGAGCACTAAGCCACTCCCACGTGCGCGGCGATTGCGCCGCCGCCCAGCCGAACGTAGCGGACCTCGGAGAAACCGGCGGTGCGAAAACGCGCGGCGAGTTCGTCCGCATCGGGGTAATTCGTCAGCGAATTCGGCAGGTACGTGTAGGCGGATTTCGATCCGCCGACGATTCCGCCGACCAGCGGCACGAGACCGTAAAAGTAGAGGTTGAACAAACGGCGGAACAGCGGGTTCGGCGCTTTGGAAACATCGAGGTTCACCAAGCGCGAGCCGGGCTTGAGGACGCGGCGCGCTTCGCGCAGCGTAGCGACGATGTCGACCACGTTGCGCATCGAGAAACCCATCGTCGCTCCGTCGAAGGTTGCGTCGGCGAAGGGTAATGCCATGACGTCGCCTTCGACGAACGTCGTGCGGCCCGCGCGGTCTTCGCGCTGCGCGCGGCTGCGGGCGCCGTCGAGCATCGGCGCACAAAAATCGGTACCGGTGACTTCGAGCGTCGGGTCGGTTTTGACGAGGTGGAACGCGAGGTCGCCGGTGCCGCAGCAGAGATCGAGGATGTGGCCTCCATGCGGCGCCGCGAGTTCGGCCACCGCACGCTTGCGCCAGCCCTCATCCGCGCCGGCGGTGAGCAGCTTGTTGGTCGCGTCGTAGCGCGGTGCGATCTCCGCAAACATCTCGCGGACGTAAAGTGCCTTATCCATTTGAACCGACCCGATTCGTTCGCCAAAGTGAGGGTTCTTCACTTTGGGCTTGCCGCCGGTATCGCCGGGGGTGAGAGGCAAGCATGATTGCCCTCGATACCGCGGCCGGCTTTGTACGAACGCTCGAAACCGCGCGAGCGATTGCCCTGACGGCCTATACCCTGCGCTCGGGCGGGGTGCTCGACGCCCTCGTGGCCGCTGCCCACCGCGGCGCCGACGTGCATGTCCGGCTCGAGCGCGATCCGCTCGACGATGCGGCCGGGACGCTGCACGCGGCCAACGCCGCCTCGATCGCCGCCCTGCGGGCGGCTGGGGCGAGCGCCGAGGCAACCGGGCCAGGCGAGGCGATCCTTCATCTTAAAGCGGCAGTGGTCGATGGGGTGGCGTGGCTCGACGACCGGAATTGGGCCACCGGGGGTGCCGAGCGCATCCTCCGGGACAGCGACGCTGACGACGTCGCGGCCGTGAAGGCGGCCGTGGCCGGAGGACCGGGAGCCGACGGGCACCTGGCGACCACCAAATCCGGGGCCCAGCGGCTGGAGGCCGACGTGATCGGCCGGGCCGGCCCGGGTCCGCTGGTGCTGGAGAGCGAGTCGTTCGGCAACGGCACGATCTACAACGCGCTCCTTCATCGAGCCGAGGCCCATCTGCCCACCCGCTTGATCGTCGCGGGCCGCGAGGTCGCGGAGGCCGGGAACCGCACCGAGCGCGCGCATTTGGCGCACTTGGCCGCCCTCGGGGTCGAGGTGCGGGTCGGCAACCCGAAAAGCGGCGACCTCGACGAGAAACTGGCCGTTGCCGGCGACGACGGCTGGGTTGGCTCGGCCAACGCAACGTACGCGCGCGGCGCCGCGGGCGCGCAGCGCGACTGGGGCATGGCAACCCGAGAGCCTGTCATCGTGGACGGCTTGCGTACGGCCTTCGAACGCAACTGGTCACGGGCGGTGGCGCTCGCCGAGGTCATCGGGCCCGCGACGACACAATGATCGGACGATGCCTGGAACGACGTACGATTACATCATTGTCGGCGCGGGGTCGGCGGGCTGCGTGCTGGCCAATCGCCTGAGCGAGGATCCCGCAACGAGCGTGCTCTTGCTCGAAGCCGGCGGCGACGATTCGCATCCGTATTTGCGCGTGCCGATCGGCGTGGGCAAACTGCACCAGCACCGGATGTTTGATTGGGGCTACAACACCCTCGTCGAAGAGGGCATGGCCGGACGCGAACTGATGACGCTGCGCGGCAAAGTGCTCGGCGGATCGTCGTCGGTGAACATGATGGCGTTCACGCGCGGTTCGGCGGGCGACTTCGACCGTTGGTCGCGCAACGGCGCAACCGGCTGGTCGTTCAACGAAGTGCTGCCGTATTTCAAGCGCGTCGAGACGTGGGAAGGCGGCGAAACCGCGCTGCGCGGCGGATCGGGTCCGGTCGCCGTCGAGTCGAGTAAATCGAACGACCCGCTCGACGACGCGATGCGCGCGGCCGCGGTCGCATCGGGCTATCCGCTGACGGCCGATTATAACTCCGATACGGTCGGCTTCGGCCCCACGCAGTTCAGCATTCGCAACGGCCGTCGCGCGTCGGCATCGCGCGCGTATCTTCGAGGCATCATGCAACGCCCGAACCTCACGGTTCTGACGCACGCGGAAGCCAATCGCGTGTTGCTCGACGGCACGAAGGCCTACGGCGTCGAGTACGTGCGCAACGGCGAAACCGTGCGCGCCGAAGCGCAGCGCGAAGTGCTCTTGAGCGGCGGATCGTTCAACTCGCCGCAACTGCTGATGCTCTCGGGAATCGGCCCGGCGGATCACCTCCGAGAGATGGGCATCGAGCCGATCGCCGCGCTCCCGGTCGGCGACAACCTGCAAGATCATCTCAAGGGTGTGCTGCTGTGGAAGCGACGTTTGCCGCACGGCCCGTTCCATCGCTTCCTGCGCTACGATCGCGTGGCGCTCGCCATGGTGCAGGCGTACGTGTTCGGCACGGGACCGGCGACCGTGATGCCGCTCGGCATGCAGGCGTTCATCAAAACGAGTCCCGACCTCGAAGTGCCGGATATAGAGTTCATGCCGCGTGGCGCACCGATCGGCGCGGCCCCGCATTTCCCCGGTCTTTTGAAGGCGTACACCGACCAGTTCGGGATAGACCCGGTCATCCTGCACCCGGAGAGCCGTGGTACCGTGCGCTTGACGTCAACGGATCCGCGCGCGCGCGTGCGCATCCAGTATAACTACTTCTCCGCGCCGGCCGATATTGCCAAGATGCGTCAGGGCTTCCGCCTCGCGCGCGAGATAGGCAATCAGCCGGCGCTCGATGCGTTCCGTGACGTCGAACTCACCCCCGGACCGAACGTCACCAGCGATGCCGACATCGATGCGCATCTGCGCCGCACATCGACAACGGTGAGCCATCCGGTGAGCACATGCCGCATGGGCACCGGTGAGAATTGCGTCCTCACGCCCGATCTGCGCGTACGCGGTATCGAAGCGTTGCGCGTCATCGACGCTTCGGCGTTTCCCGATCTCGTCTCAGCGCACACGAACGCCGCGGTCTTCATGCTCGCGGAAAAGGCAGCCGACCTCATTCGCGGCCGCGCGATCGCTTAGCGTTCGGCCGCGATTAACGTATCGAGCATGCGCCGCGCCTGGATCTGCGCGGCGTCGGCGCGAATGTTGTGTAAGCCGGCGATCGAGCCGGCGTTGAGGTTCCGCTGCTGCGCTTCGAGTAGTTCGCTATCCTCGAGAAACGTTTCGCGCGACCCTTCGTAGAGGAGCTGCGAGAGCGCTTCATCGTCGATGCCGAAGTTGCGCGCGAAACTGAAGAAGTAGTGCGTCGAGGTATCCGTTTCGGGCGTGAGCAAGTGGTTCGACCACATCGAAATGCCTTGCGAGCGATCGCCCTCCGGTGCGCCGGTGCCGGCCTTCGCGCAGCCGATGTCGAGATATACGACCGACGGCGGGTGCCAGGTGGCGAATTGCCAGCGGTCCACATCCTCGGTAAAGTTGCCGGCGGCAGCGAACAGCGGCGGCGGCTTGAAACCCAGCATCCAGCGGCCGGCGCGCACGCCGTCCGGCAGAATCTCCATGTTCTGCGGCGTCGTCGCTTCGCGCGGGTCGCCCGCGAGGGTGCGTTTGTGCAAGTAGCTCACGTGCGTGAGGTCGAGCAAGTTGTCGGTGAGCAGCTGATAGTTTGCGTTGAGGTGCAGATAGCCGGGCGTGATGCGCCAGGCCGGGTCGTCGAGCCACGCGAGGTCGGGAATAGCTGCGGCGTCGGCCTTCGCGGGCTCGCCCATCCAAATCCACGCAACGTTCCAGCGCTCGACGACGGGATAGCTCCGCACGCGCACGTCGTTCGGCACGTGCGCTTGCCCCGGAATCTCGACGCACGCACCGGTGCGATCGAACTTCAGGCCGTGATAGCCGCATTGCACGACGCCGTCCTCGAGAACGCCGCGCGAGAGCGGAGCCGCGCGGTGGCAACAGCGGTCTTCGAGTGCCGCGACGCTGCCGTCGCTCGTGCGGAAGAGGACGACCGGCTCGTCGAGCAGGCGGCGCGGTAAGAGCGCCGCATCGATATCTTTGGACCAGCCCGCCGCGTACCAGCAATTTCGTAAAAACATCATCGCCCTCGGGTGCGACTACTACCGCAAAAGTGTGGAACGGCCCTTGGCGAGAAGCTTCCCGCTATGAGCGCTGCAACACAATACGATTACGTCATCGTCGGCGCCGGTTCGGCGGGCTGTGTTCTCGCGAATCGGCTCACGGAAGATCCCGCGACCAGCGTCCTGCTGCTTGAAGCCGGCGGTGCCGACGCGCACCCGTACATCAGCGTCCCCATCGGTCTCGGCATGCTCGCGAAGCATCGGATGTTCGATTGGATGTACGACACCGTCGTCGAAGACGGCCTGGCCGGCCGCGTGCTGCCGATCCCGCGCGGCAAAGTGCTCGGCGGTTCCTCGTCGATCAACTACATGGCGTTCACGCGCGGCAATCCGGGCGACTACGACCGGTGGGCGCGTAACGGCGCGACCGGCTGGTCGTGGAACGACGTGTTGCCGTACTTCAAGCGGCTCGAGACATGGGAAGGCGGCGAGACGGCGCTGCGCGGTGGTTCGGGTCCGATCGGCGTCGCGCGCGCGTCGACGACCGATCCGCTGTTCGATGCGATGTTTGCAGCCGCGAAGGCAGACGGCTACCCGCTCACTGACGACTACAATTCGCAGACCGTTGGGTTCGGCCGCACGCAAGTCAGCATTCGTGACGGGCGTCGCTCGTCGACGTCCGCGGCGTATTTGCGCGGCATCATGCGCCGCCCGAATCTCACCGTACTGCAACATGCGTTGGCCCACCGCGTTCTGTTCGATGGAACGACGGCGCACGGGGTTGAGTATGCGCGCGACGGCGCGACGCTGCTAGCCGAAGCACGTGGCGAAGTCATTCTGTGTGGTGGAGCGTTCAACTCCGCGCAATTACTCATGCTCTCCGGAATCGGACCGGCCGATCATCTACGTGAATTCGGGATCGCGCCGATCGCCGATCTACCGGTCGGCAATAACTTGCAAGATCACCTCAAGGCGGAGACGCTCTGGAACCGGCTCAGCCCCGGTCACTTCCACCGAATGATGCGCTACGATCGGGCCGCCGTCGCGATGGCACAGGCGTATCTTTTCGGGAGCGGGCCGGCAACGGCACTGCCGTTCGGCATCCAGGCGTTTATCAAGACACAGCCGGAGTTGGATGTTCCCGATATCGAATTTCTCGTGCGCAGTGCACCGATGACCGCCGGGCCGTGGTTTCCCGGGGTCTTACCCGCGTACGACGACGGTTTTAGCGTTTCGCCCGTCGTGTTACATCCGAAGAGCCGCGGTGAAGTGCGGTTGGCCTCGACCGACCCGCGCGCACCGGTGCGCATTCACCACAATTTCTTGACCGAGCCCGACGACATCGCAACGCTGCGCGACGGTTTGCGGCGCGGGCGCGAGATCGCGGCTCAGCCGGCACTCGATCCGTATCGCGGCGTGGAGGTGCTGCCCGGACCGGGCCTGCAGTCCGACGCCGAACTTGACGCGTACATCCGCGCTACGACGACGACCGTAAGTCATCCGGTCAGCACGTGCCGCATGGGCACCGATGCCGAATCGGTCCTCGACCCCAAACTCCGCGTGCGCGGCGTCGAAGCGCTGCGCGTGGTCGATGGTTCGGCGCTGCCCGATCTCGTCTCCGCGCACACGAACGCGTGCATCATCATGATGGCGGAAAAGGCCGCCGACATGATTCGCGGCCGAACGCTATAGGTTGAAGAACCTTGTCGCTGTCGCGGTCGTGGCCGCGAGGACGGCGGCACGTTCGATGCCCAAGACGGCGGCGACCGCGCTTGCGCTCTCGAGCACGAAGGCCGGTTCGTTCCGCTTGCCGCGATAGGGAATCGGTGCGAGGTAGGGGCAGTCGGTTTCCATCACGATCGCTTGAAGGCCAACGGCACGCACGGCTTCGCGCAAGCCCTCGGCGGTCTTGAACGTGATCACGCCGCCGATGCCGAGCAGCATGCCGAATTCATCGACGAACGTGCGCGCTTGTTCGGCATCGCCGGTGAAACAATGAATCACCCCGCGCATCGTCGCGCGGTCCCACGTTTCGCGCAAGATGGCGACGAAGTCGTCGTAGGCTTCGCGCTGATGGAAGACGACGGGTAGCGCCACTGCGCGGGCGTAGGCGATCTGGTCGCGCAGCACGCGGCGCTGATCTTCGGCCGGGCTATGATTGTAGTGGTAATCGAGCCCGGTTTCCCCGATCGCGACGATGGGCACGCCCGCGCCGGCGCGCAGCGCGTCGAAGGCGGCGGCGATATCGCCCGGCGCATCCTTGGCTTCGTGTGGATGGATGCCGATCGTCGCGAGCAGCCCGTACGTCTCAGCGGTGCGGATCGCGCGTTCGCTGTCGGCTACGTCGCAGCCGATCGTCACGATCGTCTCCACGCCCGCGGCGCGCGCACGCGCGATCGTGGCCTCGCGGTCATCGTCGAATTGCGGGTCGTGAACGTGGGCGTGCGTATCGATCATGGCGGTATGTATAGCTTCCGCTCGGAACGGAAGATTCCGCGGACCCGGACGGCGAACTCCCCCAGCCCGTGAAATCGTTCCGTGAGATCGCCGCCGCAGCGTTCCACCTTGCCCGGCCGCTCACCGGCGATGGCGGCAATCTCGACGCCGAGCAGCTGCGTGAGGAAATGGCCGCCTGCATCGAGGGCAAGGGCGGCGACATTGCGACGCGCAACCGGACCATGCAGATCGGCGCGCGTTACGCGACGCTGACCGCCCCGGCGCGCCAGCGCTTCTTCGATGTCCTCGCCGGCTTCGATGTCGATCGCGATGAAGTCAATATCGCGATCGCCGGTGTGGAACACGCCCTGGACGCTGCCGATCGCGCGGATGCCGAACGCCGGCTGCGCGCGGCGCTCGTTCCGCCGCGCGTGCGGTTGTTGCGCGCGTTCAACAGTCTGCCGAGCGGCGTGAAGTTTCTGGTCGAAATGCGCGCCGATTTGCTCGACCTCGTGAAGACGGCGCCCGAACTGCGCCCGCTCGAGACGGACCTCAAGGAACTGCTCGCGTCGTGGTTCGATCTAGGCTTCCTCGACATGCGCCGCATCTCGTGGGACGCGCCGGCGTCACTGCTCGAAAAACTCGGCCATTACGAAGCCGTGCACGAAGTCCGCGGCTGGCTCGACTTGAAGAACCGGCTCGACGCCGACCGCCGCTGTTTTGCGTTCATGCATCCCGCAATGCCCGATGAACCGCTGATCTTTGTCGAAGTGGCGCTTACGACCGAAATGACCGGTGAGATGGCGTCGCTGCTCGATCAGCGCGCGCCGACCACGGATCCGGCGCAAGCGACCAACGCGATTTTCTACTCGATCTCGAACTGCCAGCGCGGACTCGACGGCATCAGCTTCGGCAACGCGCTGATCAAGCGCGTCGTCCAGGAGCTCGCGCATGAGTTCCGCCACCTGCGCACGTTCGTGACGCTCTCGCCGATGCCGCGCTTTCGCGAATGGGTCGAAACGCAAGGCGGTTCCGACGGCGCGGCCGAGGGGCTCAAAGCGATGTTCGTCAATCGCGGCTGGTCGCGCGATCCCGGTGCTGCCGCAACGCTGAAGGTGCCGCTGATGCAACTTGCGGCGCACTATTTGCTCGAGGCCAAGCGCGGCAAGCGCGCGTTCGATCCGGTCGCGCAGTTCCATCTCAGCAACGGCGCGCGCCTCGAACGGATCAACTGGCTCGCCGATACGTCGGCTAAAGGGATGCGCGAGTCGGCGGGCATGATGGTGAACTACCTCTACCGCCTCGATCAAATCGACGACAACCAGGTCGCCTACATGCTCGACGGCCGCATCGTCGCAAACCCGCACGTCACGGCACTGCTCGCGCCCCCGCGCCGCCCTGCAACAGGGCCACCGCTGCCGCATCGTTAGATGCGGAAAGCGCTCGCCGGAGCGTTTGCATTCGCGCTGCTCCTGGCGGCGCCGCCATCATCGCGGGCCGATGAGCGCGAACTGCGCGTCGCGCTGACGCAAGAGCCCGGAACGCTCTCGCCGATCGTCGGAACGTTAGCGATCGAGGCAGACCTGGTGCAGTTTCTGTTCAGCGGATTGACGCGCTACGACGATCGCGGCAACCAGGTGCCGGATCTCGCCGTGCGCGTTCCAACGCTCGCCAACGGCGACATCGCGCGCGACGGACGTTCGATCACCTATCACCTTGTACGCAACGCGAAATGGCACGACGGCGTCCCGGTGACGTCGGCCGACATCGCGTTCACCTTCGCCGCGTTGATGAACCCCAAGAACAACGTCGCGGTCACCAGCCCGTACGACAAGATCGCGCGCGTTGAGACCCCGGATGCCTACACGGCGAAGATTATCCTCAAGCAACCGTGGGCGCCGGCGATCGACGCGTTCAGCGACCGGATCGGCGGCGCGATCGTTCCCGCGCATTTGCTCGCGAAGGAGCCCGATCTCAACCATATCGACTTCAACGCCGCCCCCATCGGAAGCGGTCCGTACACGTTCGTCGCGTGGCACCGCGGCAGCGACATCGTGCTCGCGGCAAACCCCTCGTACTTCCGCGGCGCGCCGAAGATCGGCCGGGTGGTGATTCGCTTCCTGACGAGCGACAACACGATGCTGATTGCGATTCGCTCGCACGAACTCGATGAAGCCGACCGGCTCAACATCTCGACGTTCACGAACCTCGGCACGGTCGACGGCATGCTTCCGGCAACCAACACGCAGTCGTTTTGGGAGCATCTCACGTTCAACACGCGCCGAGCCCCGGTCGACGACCGGCGCGTGCGGCTCGCCCTGTGCTACGCCTTCGACGTGCGCGACTTGCTTGCGAAAGTATCGCACGGATTGGGAGCGCTCGGGCCGACGAACCAAAACCCGCGCACGCCGTGGTACAACCGCAAGCTCACGAGCTATCCGTACGATCCGGTAAAGGCGGGCCGATTACTCGATGATGCAGGCTGGAAGATGGGACCGGACGGCGTGCGCGTCAAGGCGCGGCAACGCCTCGCGATTTCGTTGAGTTTTCCGGCCGGAAACATCAATCGCGACCAGACCGGCGTACTGCTTCAGCAGCGCTGGAAGCAGATCGGCGTCGATACATCGATCAAGACCTATCCGCCGTCGACGTTCTTTGCGCAGGCAGCGAACGGCGGTCCGTTCTACGGCGGCAAGAACGACGTGACGCTGGCGGCGTTCGTACAAGCCGTGCCCGATCCGAACGGCATCTCGGTGAACACCGCCGATGCGATCCCTCCGCACGGCAACAATCTTTCGTTTTACGACAACCCGGAACTGACGCGGCTCGAAAACGATGCGGCGTCCACGCCCGTCTTCGCCCGGCGCAAGGCGCTCTACGATCGCATTCAGGAGATCGAGCTGCGCGAACTCCCGTACTACACGTTGCGCTGGTCGGAGATCACCAATATGCGCAGCACACACCTCGACGGCGTGCGCCCCGGCATCGTCGGCTCAACATTCTGGAATGTCGCCGACTGGACGTTCCGTTAGTACGTCGTCCCCCATTTGTCAAATGGGATGCTATGCGGCGGGTGGATCTAGACGCGGAAACAGTGCGTCGCCTGGTGCGGTTTGCGTGTTGGCGGCGAGGCTTCCCCAGCGGAGTTGTTCTTGCCAGCGCACGTTCGGGGTTTCGGGGAGGCCGAGCTGCTGCCACATCTCCGTTGCCTTCGTCGGCATGAACGGGTAGATGAGGATCGCTACGAAGCGCAAGCCTTCGCACAGGTCGTAGAGCAGCGCGTCGAGTTCGACGCCGCGGTCGTGTTTGTAGAGGTCCCACGGTTTGCGGTCGTCGATCTCGCGGTTGAGCGCCGTGATCAGTCCCCATATCGTGTCGAGCGCCTCGCGAAAGCGCATCGCCATCACGTGCTCGTGGACTTCCGCTCCGATATCGGCGAAGCGGTCGCCGAGCGTCGACTCGCTTGCTGCGGGCACGAGGCCGTTGCGATATTTGGTGAGCATCGCGAGCGAGCGGCGCAATAAATTTCCGAGATCGTTGCCGAGATCGGAGTTGTGGCGCAGCCGGAGTTTCTCGAACGAGATCGAGAAGTCGCTGCCGAACGGCGCCTCGCGAAAGAGAAAATAGCGCACGGCATCGGCGCCGAATTGGTCGACGAGGTTGAACGGGTCGACGACGTTGCCTTGGCTCTTTGACATCTTCTCGCCGTCGGTGAGCAGCCAGCCGTGCGCGAACACGCGCATCGGTTCCGCGAGTCCCGCGGACCAGAGCATCGCGGGCCAGATCAACGTGTGAAAGCGCGCGATCTCTTTGCCGATCAGATGCATGCCCGGCCAGTAGCGCGTCATCAAGCCGCTCTCATCGGGATAGCCGAGCGCGCTGATGTAGTTGATCAGCGCGTCGAACCACACGTAGAGCACGCCGCCGCCGGGCAGCGGGATGCCCCAGTCGATCGTCGAGCGCGAGATCGAGAGGTCGTCGAGACCGCCCTCGAGCGTCCGCATCATCTCGTTATAGACGGATTGCGGGCGCAAGAACTCGGGCTTCGCTTTGAAGTGCGCGATCAGGCGATCCGTATAGGCGGAAAGTTTGAAGAACCAGTTCTTTTCGGAGAGCCACTGCACTTCGCGCCGGCACTCCGGATTCGGACAGCGTCCATCGACGAGCTTTGCTTCGGGCCAGAACGTCTCGTCGTTCGTGCAGTACCAGCCCTCGTACGTGCCTTCGTACACGTCGCCGTTCGCGCGCATCTTTTCGAACAGCGCGAGGCACGCGACGCGATGGCGCGGTTCGGTCGTGCGAATGAAATCGGAGAACTGCGCGTCGAACGCCGGCGCAAGCGACTGCCATTGCGGCGCGAGCTCATCGACGTACGCCTGCGGCGTCTTGCCGGCGGCTTCCGCCGCTTGCGCGACTTTCTGTCCGTGTTCGTCGGTGCCGGTGAGCGAGCGGGCCTCGCCGTCCCACGCCCGTGCCGTGCGGGCGAGGATATCGGCTGCGATCGTCGTGTAGGCGTGGCCGATGTGCGGCGTCCCGCTGATGTAATAGATGGGCGTGGTAACGTAAAAGGCGCGGTCGGTCACGCTTCGTCCGTTCCCGCTCCGGTTGCGCCGGCACCTTCGCTGCGCCGCGCGCCGACCCGCGCATAGAGCGCTTTGCGTTCGCCTGCGCCGCTTGCCGCGAGTTGCTTTGCAATCGCTGCCGTCGAAACGCCGGCAGCAAGCAGGGCGTCGATCTGGTCGTCGAGCGATCCACTTGCCGCGCCGGCGCTCTCCACGACGCCGGCGTCGATCACGAATGCAACCTCGCCGCGCATCGGATCGGGAAGTGCCGCGGCGACTTCCGCCGGTGTTCCGCTGATCTGTTGCTCGTAGAGTTTGGTGAACTCGCGCACGAGAAACGTCGGAACGTCCGGGGCGATCGAGGCGAGATCCGCAAGTGCGGCGGCGATCCGGTGGGGCGACTCATACCACACGCTCGGGATCCCGCGCGCCATCGCCGTCCGAAAGGCTGCCTTGCGCGCCCCGGACGTCCGCGGCGGGAAGCCTTCGAACGCGAACCGGCGCACGTCGAAGCCCGAGAGGACCGCGGCGCAGGCGAAGGCTGTCGGGCCCGGCAGGACGTCGATCGCGATCCCGGCGGCGCGGGCAGCCGTGACGAGTGCGCTGCCCGGATCGCTGATCCCCGGCATACCGGCATCGGTGACGACCGCCACGTTGCCCGTCGCGGCACGTTCGAGAATCGCCGCCGTCGACGTCGCGGCATTGTGCTCGTGATACGTCCAAATGAGCGTGCCCGCGATCCCGTGCGCGGAGAGCAGCCGGCGCGCCACGCGCGTGTCCTCTGCAACGATCAGCTCCGCTTCGCGCAACGCGTCGAGCGCGCGAAGCGTGATGTCGCGAAGGTTGCCCAACGGCGTCGCTACGAACGTCAACCCCATGTGCTTGGTTTCGTTATTTGGTTTGACAATCTTCGTCGTCGCGTGATAGCTTGGGTGAACGCGCAGGGTGCGCGTCGGAAAGGAGTCTCGTTCTCGTGAAATTTGATGGTATCGGCATGAATCGACGTTCGACGGGAGTCGACGATCTTTTACTTTTGGAGGTTTGCGCTTCGTAGTCGCCGCGTTCGTTCGCGATGACCGGTTCGAACCTCCGCACTCGGAGGTTTTTTTGTGTTATGAACCCGCATTTACTCGCGACATTGGGTCGTGAGCGCCGCCGCGCCATCGACGCAGACTTCGCTCGCGGTCATCTCTTCGGCACGGAGCCGAGAATAACGACCGCACGCGTCCTGCGCACGATCGGCGAAGCGATGTTTCGCCTCGGCGTCGCGCTCGATCGACGGGTCCCCGGACCCTCAGTGGTGGAAACCCGGAACCGATGACCACCATCGGCCTGGTCTCCGACACGCACTTTCCGCGCTTTGGGCGCGCGTTGCCGCGCGCGCTCGAAGACGGATTGCGTGCCGCGCAGGTCAGCCGCATTTTGCACATGGGCGACCTGACCGATGCGCTCGCGATTCCGCTGTTCGAAGCGATCGCGCCGTTCGACTGCGTCGCTGGCAACAACGATCCCGACGAAATTTGGGCGCGCTTCGGCCGCCGCAAGGTGCTCACGATCGACGGCGTGCGCATCGGCCTCGTACATGGTGACGTGGGCCGCAGCAACGCTCACGAGAACGCCATCGCGGCATTTGCCGATGAACCCGCCGACGTGATCCTCTACGGCCATAGCCACCGGCCGATCGTCGAGCAGCGCGGTGCGCAACTCGTCGCCAACCCCGGCTCGCCGACCGATCGCCGCATGATGCCGGCGTTTTCTTACGGCATCCTCACCATCGCCGACGGCATGCCCGCCATCGCGCTGACCTACTACGCCGCGCGCGACCCGCGCTGAGGTTTTCGGGTGGCGGCGCCGAAGAAGCGCCGATGCGCAGCTTGAGCGAACTCGTGGCGCCGTCCAAAACGGCGATTCTCGTTGTCGACGTCCAGAACGACTTTTGCGAACCTGCCGGCTCGGCGGGCAAGGGCGGTAAGGATACGAGCGCCGCAATGGCGATGATCCCAGCCTTACAGCGCTTTCTCGGTGCGGCGCGCGAGCACGGCGCGAACGTGATCTTCATTCAGACGATCCACGAACCGTCGACCGATTCCGCCGTGTGGGTTGGGCGCCGCGCCAATCCCGATGCGAAGAATTGCCTCAAGGGAACGTGGGGCGCCGAGTTCACCGGCATCGCACCGCGCGAATCGGAACCCGTCGTGATCAAACACCGCTACAGCGCGTTCCTCAATACGCGCCTCGACTCGGTATTGCGCACGCTCAAGGTGGAGAACATCGTCGTGCTCGGCGTCGCGACCAACGTGTGCGTCGAGTCGACCGCGCGCCACGGCTTCATGCTCGACTATCACACCGTGTTCGTCTCCGATTGTTCGGCCGCGTACGACCAGGCCGCGCACGACATGACGCTGCGCACGCACCAAAAGCATTTCGGGCACGTCGCGACATCGAGGGAAATCATCGACACGTGGACGGCGACGCATTCCGTCGCCGCCACGGCGTAAGGAGCACCGATGAAAACGCTAGCCGAACTCGTCCGCCCCGCTAAAAGCGCCGTGATCGTCGTCGACGTGCAGAACGATTTCTGCCGCCCCGAAGGCGCGCTCGGCAAAGCCGGCCAGCCGACCGCCGCCGCGATGGCGATGCTTCCGAATTTACAGGCGCTGCTGAAAGCGGCGCGTGCGACGGGCACGCCGGTGATCTTCATCCAGACCATCCACGAAGCCGCAACCGACTCATCGGCCTGGACGTGGCGACTCGGCGGCCAGGTCGGCAACTGCTGCCGTAAAGACACGTGGGGCGCAGAGTTCACCGAAGTCGCGCCGCTGCCCGACGAGCCGGTCGTAATCAAGCACCGGTACAGCGCGTTCATCAACACGCGTCTCGATTCGGTGCTGCGCACGCTCAAGATCGAGAACCTCATCATGACCGGCGTGTCGACCAACGTATGCGTCGAGTCGACCGCACGTCAGGGCTTCATGATGGACTACAACATCGTGTTCTTGTCGGACTGCACCGCGGCATATTCGCGAGAAGAACACGATATCTCGCTCTACAACATGCGCACGCACTTCGGCGTCGTAGCCACGCACGGCGAAGTGATCGCTGCTTGGAACGCGGCCCCGGCACTCACGCCGGCGTAAGATCTACGGCTTGCGCTTTTGGGCGCGAGCGCGGCGGTCGCGTTTGCGCCGGGGTGCGCCGTTGCCGGGTTGGGGCGCGCCATTGGGCGGACGATGCTGGCCGTTGCCGTTCCCGTGGCCGTTGGCATTGGGGCCCTTCGGACGAGGCGGCGGTCCGCCGATTTGCATGTAGCCCGAGAGAATTTCTTTGACGCGTTCGTAGGCGTTGCCGAGTGCGCCCGGGAGCGATTTGTTGCGGTCGATCACACGATTGGGAACGTCGTCGGTCGTGTAGAGCGTCAGGTACTCTTCGCCGTCGCGTTCGACGTCGATCCGCGGGGAGTCGAACTTCACGGTCTTGGGGTTGACGTTGAGCATTCGCGAGGCGAAGCGGTCGGCGTCTTCGTGCGGTGCGATGCGCCGCGCTTCGGTGACCCACTGATCCCACTGCTGGCCGAAGTTCGGAATCGGCCGGCCCGACTTATCCCATGCGATCTTTTGCGGCGGCAGTATCATGCGCCAGTGATCGGGATCGAGCGGCGCCCACGTGGGCTTGATTTCTTTCGGCGCCGCGAATCCGTCGATCTCGAGCAACGCGGTCTCGATCTCTTCGGCCGAACGAACCTTTGCGGCGCGCTTCGGATCGCGACGCAACAGTTCTTCGAATTTCTCGGCGACTTGCGCCGTCATGCGGCCTTGCGCATCGATCTGCGGCGGAAGTCCGTAGAGCGACGGCAGCGTCACGAGCTGATGCCGCTGCGCCTGGTCGACGAAGTCGATGATCAGTGCCGCGGGTTTCGTGCTCTTCTCGACGAGCTCGCGGCGCATGAGCGCCGATTCGGTCGATGAAAGCAGGTTCGCGATTTCGTCGACCGGCCGCAACGCGCGTCCCGTGATCTGCGTGTAGAGCGTGGTCGACTTGGTCGGCCGCGCGTTGAGGATCACCTGAACCGACGGAACGTCGAAGCCTTCGAGATAGAGCCCGCAGTTGACGAGCACGTCGAGGTCGCCGTTGCGGAAGTCGCGCACGATCTTCTCGCGCTCGTCCTTTGGCGTCTCGCCGCTGGCCCACTCGGCGTTCACGCCTTTGGCAACGAATTCTTCGGCCACATCGCGCGCGTGCTCGACCGAGGCCGTAAACACGAGCGCCTTCATTCCCGGCGTGTGTTGCTTGTATGCCGCTACGATGCGTGCGTTGCGATCGACCGTATTGACGGCCGCCGCGAGCTGGCCGATGACGAAGTCACCGCCGCGTGAAGCAATATCGTCGAGGTTCGTCGTCGTCGCAACGGCATACGACTTAACGGGAACGAGATAGCCGGCGTCGATGGCTTTGCGCGCATCCATCGAGTAGACGATCTTCTCGAAGACATCGACGAGCCGCACGCCGTCACCGCGATTCGGCGTGGCCGTAAAGCCCAGCACCATCGCTTCGGGCCGCTGCGCGAGAATCGCATCGACGATCGCGCGGTACGACGGCGCCGCCGCGTGATGCGCCTCATCGATAATGAACAATGAAATGCGCCGATGAAAGCGCTGAACGAACGCTTCGAGCCGCTTCTCCGAGAGCGTCTGCACTGTGGCTACGACGATATTCGAATCTTCGGGAGCCTTGCGCTCCGCTTTCTCAACGCCGATCTTCGCGTCGGGATTTTCAACCCGCATCTTCTCGACGGTCTGCTCGATCAACTCATCGCGATGTGCAACGACGAGGGTCACATCGCCCGGCCGGAGCGATAACAGTTTCGGCAGGGTCGCAAGTACCACAGTATTGTGGTTGATGAGCCCGTTGCCGATGAATGCGTGGCTGTCTTCCACTTCGGCGTCAATGCGGCGAATCGTCGATGCTTCGACCGTGGTTACGGGCGTCCAGGCCCGATGCTCGTCGACGATCCGTTGCAGTTCGTCGGCTGCCGCACATTTTGGTGCCGCTGCAAGCCAACGGCGGAGCAAGTGATACGACGGCCGTCGCCAACCGGTACGGTCATAGTAGGCAGACATCGTGCGAAAGTCGTTAGAAAGATATTTCGCCGGAATCTGTTGCGCAAGTTCGCGGACCAGTGCGCCGACTCCGGGAACTACATCGTGATTCGGATTGCGTGACGCAGGTGCGTCAGCGATCGTGAAGCCAACTTCAAGCTCGAACGCTTCTTCGTCGTAAATCGTGACGGTGTTTGCGCGAATTCCGCAGTACACGCCGAGCCCTAAGAGTAACTGCTGAATTTGGTCTGCAAGAATGCGACTCGCGGCGGTAAATGCAATGTTCGTCGACGCGAGGCCGACGCCGTCGAAGTAGCCACGCAAGAACGCCTGCACCGATTCGCGTTCGCTTTGCAAGATTGCGTCGGGAATGCCGGCGCGGCGCACCATTGTCATCCCGAGCGTAGTCGTGGGACCGCCCCAATGTTTGCGATCGAGGCTGTCCCTCGACTCCGCTCGGGATGACAATGGGAGGGCAACGTGCGTTGTGCGTTCGGGGATTGTGTCGGTGCCGTCGGCGATGGCTAAGCCGAGAAGATAGGCTTGATGAACCGGAACCTGTTTCGTTCCGAAGTCTGCGTGGCCGCGGCCGATCGCGATAAAGTCGCCGACGACGATGTCTTCCATGCGGCACCAGCCCTCGAAGCCATCATCGCGGCGGATCCATAAGCGATGCGCTAGCGTCCCGTCGATGTGAAGTCCGGCGTCCGTCATCACGCGACGGCCCGGATTTACGCCGTCGTCATACCATGCAACAACGTTATCGGTCTTGTGCGGGCCGGCGATGCGATTGCTGCCCCACGCGTCTTCAAAACGCTTTAGCCCATTGGACCACACCCACGTTTGCGGATCGACGCATTTTCCCAAACCCGTCGCCAGGGACACGATTTGACTGCGAATGCCGCGTGCGCGGTGTTCGAGAATGGCTTGTTGCGCTTCGACCTGATAGGGACGAAGACGCGGCGCCGCCGGCATCGGCCGGGCGCCGTTCTGGTTCGTGCGACGCCGCGGCTGAGTGTCTTCAGCTACCGTCGCTTCGAATTGTTCCATCACGCCTTTTATTACGTACGGAGGCGCACCGCCGTTAGAAGCGGTGCGAGTGGAGTGGCCGGGTCGAGACGCACCAGCGCCTGCAAGACCGGACTTGGTGCTGTATACGGAGACCCGCGCTGCGACTCCTCGGTTACATGCGCGACGAAAAGAGCACCGATCGGACGGCGTCGTTGCCGACGGCCGCAGCCTCGGCGCGATCGAGCACCAGCGCCGGGCGCGCGTCGCGTGTCTCGCGCGCGCGGCCGGCGCGTCCGCCGCCGGTCACGTTGAGCAAGACGCGGCGGTCGCGTTCGATCGACCCCTCGGCGACGGCGCGCATCAAGGCGGCGGTGGCGATGCCGGCTTCGGGGTCGATGTCGATCCCCTCGAGTTCGGCGAAGAGCATCATCGCATCGAGCATCTCGTTGTTCTCGATAGCGAACATGGTGCCGCTGCTCTCGCTGAGCGCCTCGCGTACGCCGCCGGCGATGGCGTAGGGCGGGGTCTGGTTGGAGAGTACTTGGGCGCCGATTTGGGCGATCTGGCTCTTCGCATCGGCCACCGAGCGCTCGATCAGCACCGGTGCGCCCACGCTCCACGCATCGAAGAGCGGGGTGAACGGTGCGTTCTGGGCGAGCATCAATTGCGGCACGTGGCGGCCGAAGCGCCCGTCGCCAACCAGCCGATGGGCGGCTTCGCGCACGCCGAGGGCGCCCGCGGCGCTGCCGACGGCTTGAAAATAGTAGTCCGGGATCGCGCCGATCGTATCGACGGCGGCCAGCATCACGATGCCCAGACCGTCGCGGCGGGCCACGTTGCGCACGCCGCCCTCGAGAATGAAGTCGTCTTCGGCCGCGAGCTGGCGCGAGAACGCGATGGCGTCTTCGTATTCGGCCCCTTCGATCGCGACGATTTTGACGGTGGGTCCGATGCGCGCGATCGCCGCGACGCGGTCGAACGCGTTGGCCGGAACGATGACGACCAGCGGCACGTCGTTGACCGTGCACGCGTCGGCAAACGCGGCGGCGGTGTTCCCGGCGGATGCGACGACGAGCGTGCGACTTTCGTCGGGAGCGAGGCGAGCCAGGACCGCGAAGGCCTCGAGTTCCTTAAACGTCGCGGTCCGGAGAGCGGCGCCGCGCTCGGGCCACCAGCCGTTAAACGAGATCCAGAGTTCGTCCAGACCGAGGCGCCGGCCGAGGGCCTCGCTGCGATAGACGGCCGTCTGGGCGGCGGTGGCGATGTCCCGCCCGCGCGGGAGCCAGGCCCCGTAGCGGTTGATCGAGGCCTCGTTCGTGACCACGAAGGCCCGCTCGTCGTACTCGGTGCGGAGCAATGCAGCGGCATGGTCGTTCGGGCAATCGAGCCGAACGCCGTCGTCCGGGAACGTCGCGCCGCATCCAGTGCAGCGCAGCCGGTACTTGCGCATGTATCAAAAGTATCGGCCGTTTCGGGACGCCGCGTTAGGCGACTGGGGTCACTATGGGCCGAGCGCCTCCTCGATCTGGCCCCCGGCTATGCGTGATTACCGCCGAGAAGTGTGGGCATCCTGAAGCCACGATGGCAAAGAAAGCACGGAGCGGCGCTTCACGCGACCAGCTCGATCCATTTCGCGTTGACGCGAGGGGGACGACCCTCACCACCAGCACCGGCGTGCCGATTGCCGACGACCAGAACTCGCTGCGCGCCGGCGAGCGGGGCCCCTCGCTGCTCGAAGACTTCGCGCTCATCGAGAAGATCCAGCACTTCGACCACGAGCGGATCCCCGAACGCGTCGTGCACGCACGCGGCTCGGGTGCACACGGCTATTTCCAAGTCTACAAGTCGCTGGCCGGGCTGACCCGCGCCGCGTTCTTGAACGACCCCACCGTAAAGACGCCGGTGTTCGTCCGTTTCTCGACCGTCGGCGGTTCGCGCGGCTCGGCCGACACGGTGCGCGACGTGCGCGGCTTCGCGGTGAAATTTTACACGAGCGAAGGCAACTACGATCTCATAGGCAACAACATGCCCGTCTTTTTCATTCAAGATGCGATCAAGTTTCCCGATTTCGTGCACGCCGTGAAACCGGAACCGCACAACGAGATGCCGCAAGCGTCATCGGCGCACGACACGTTCTACGATTTTTGCGGCTTGACGCCGGAGTCGGCACACACGGTGCTGTGGCTGATGTCGGATCGCGCGATTCCGCGCTCGCTGCGCATGATGGAAGGCTTCGGCGTTCACACATATCGCTTCCTGAACGCAAAGGGCAAGTCGACGTACGTCAAGTTTCATTGGAAGCCGGTCCTCGGCATGTATTCGCTCGTGTGGGATGAGGCGCAAAAAATCGCCGGCAAGGATTCCGACTTTCACCGCCGCGATCTGTGGGAAGCGATCGAAAGCGGAGCGTTTCCGGAGTGGGAACTCGGCGTGCAGACGTTCGACGATGCGACGGCCGACTCGTTCGCGTTCGATGTTCTCGATCCGACCAAGCTGATTCCGGAAGAGCTCGTGCCCGTCCGGCTCATCGGCAAGATGACGCTCGATCGCAATCCCGATTCGTTTTTTGCGGAAACGGAACAGGTCGCGTTTTGCACGAGCCACGTCGTGCCGGGCATCGACTTCACCAACGATCCGCTGTTGCAGGGACGCAACTTCTCATATCAGGATACGCAGCTCTCGCGCCTGGGCGGTCCGAACTTCAATCAGATTCCGATTAATGCGGCGCAATGCCCGTTTCACAACAACCAGCGCGACGGGCACCAGCAGATGCAAATCAACGTTGGGCGCGCGTCGTACGAACCCAACTCGCTCGGCGGAAATTTCCCCAAAGAATCGCCCCGCGGCTTTGCGAGCTTCCTTGAGAAAATCGACGGCGACAAGCGCCGCGTGCGCGCAGACTCGTTCAAGGATCACTTCTCGCAAGCGCAACTGTTCTGGAACAGTCAGTCGGAGCTCGAGAAGCAGCACATCATCAGTGCCTTCTCGTTCGAACTCTCCAAAGTGGAGACGCCGGCGATCCGCGAGCGCTATGTGGCCGATATCCTCCGCAACATCGACGGGCGCTTAACGGCCGAAGTGGCGGCCGCCCTCGGCATGCCGGTGCCCAAAAGCGGTAAAGCACCGGCGGCCGCTAAGCCGGCGGGTAAAACCGTCAAGACGTCACCGGCGCTGAGCATGATCGGTACGCAACCCACCGATTCCATCGTGACGCGCAAGATCGCGATTCTTGCGGCCGACGGCGTTGACGGCGCGGCAATAGCTGCAATGAAGGCGGCGCTCACCCGCGCGGGTGCGGTCGTTCACGTGCTCGCGCCGCATCTTGGTTCGCTCAAAGCAACCGGGGGAGCCGTAACGGTCGATCACCGGCTCGTCACGATGCCGTCGGTCGTGTACGACGCGGTCTTCGTGCCGAGCGGTAAGGCCGCAGTCGCTGCACTGCAAGCGGACGGCGACGCCGTGCACTTTGTCCGCGAGGCGTTCAAGCACGCGAAGGCCATTGCGGCCGCCGGTGACGGCGCTGAATTGTTACGCACGGCCGGCGTTCCGGCGAACGCGGCCGGTGTCGTCACCGGCGGCGGTGCGGCGCTCGCGAAGTCGTTCATCGCGGCCATCGCCCAGCACCGCGCATGGGACCGTGGGGGTCTCCAGGCCGTCCCGGCCTAGACGCCGGATACGGGGCGGTATGCGTCTGAAGCGTACCGCCCTGCTGCTCTGTTCGACGATCGCGTTGCTGTTCGGCGGTGCCGGCGAGAACGCGCGCGGCGATGCGCTGCCGGTGATCCGCGTCGGAATCCTCACCAGCACGACCGACGCACCGCTCTGGATCGCCGACCGCTATGGTTATTTCAAAGATGAAGGCCTGACCGTCCAGTTCCTCACGTTTAGCTCCGGCGAGCAAATGATCGCACCGCTCTCGACCGGGCAACTCGACGTCGGCGGCGGTTCGGCGGCGGCGAGTCTCTACAATGCCGTGGCGCGCGGCGCCGACGTGCGGCTCGTTGCCGACCTCGGCAGCGACCCGCCGGGTTACGGCTTCAACCAGATGATCGTGCGCGCCGATCTGGTGAAGAGCGGCAAGGTCAAGTCGATCAAGGATCTCAAGGGCATGACCGTCGCGACCAACGCGCTGGGCAGCCCGTCGTCATCACAGCTGGTGAAGTTCCTCGCGAAGGGCGGCTTGACGGTCGACGACGTCAAGCACATCTACTTGCCGTACACGCAGCACGAGGTTGCGCTGCGCAACGGGTCGCTCGACCTGGCATCGACGATCGAACCGTTCGCGACCGACGCGATCAAGACGGGCGCCGCGGTGAAAGTCGCCGGCGACGACGAGTTCTATCCCAACCAAGAAATCTCGGTGATCATGTACGGCGGCGCGTTCGTACGCGACCATCGCGATCAAGGCGTGAAGTTCATGCGCGCCTACATTCGCGGTGCGCGGCTTTATAACGATGCGCTCGCGCACGGCAAGATTGCCGGCCCGAATGCCGCCGCCGTGATCAAACTGCTCACCGACGAGACGAAGATGGACCCCGCGGTGCTGCGCGATATCGTTCCGCCCGGCACGAATCCCGACGGCAAGCTCAACGTCGCGTCGCTGCGCGAGGACTTGGCGGGCTTCAAAGCCGCCGGTTTGATCGAAGGCAACGTCACCGCCGACCAGACCGTCGATGCATCGTTCGCAACCGAAGCGCTCAAGGGCCTCGGCCCGTACCGCAAAAAGACGGAGCAGCGGTGACCGGCGATACACGCTGGCATTCACACCCTCACGTTAGCAGGATTGGGCTCTCGGGCAATGGGACGCTACGGCGTCATCATTTAGGAGTGCCCAGCCGTGCAAGATAAGATCGCTCGCTTAATCGCTGAGATCGAGATGGGTACGCCCGTCTCGCCTGAGGCGATCCTGGCCGTACGCGAACTCTACGCGCCGTTCCACGAAACGGAACCCTATCACGAGATCGGGGTCCTTCGCGATCAGGCCTACGGCCCGCACGAACGCCAAAGGCTGGATGTCTTCGCACCCGACGGCATCGCCGAACCCCGGCCGGTCGTCATCTTCGTCCACGGCGGCGGCTTCGTGCGCGGCGAGCATCGGACGCCCGGAACGCCGTACTACGATAACGTCGGCGTCTGGGCGGCGCGCAACGGCTTCGTCGGCGTGACGATGTCGTATCGTCTGGCTCCGCAGCACCGCTTTCCGGCGGGACCCGACGACGTTGCGGCAGCCGTTGCGTGGGTGCGCGAGAACATTGCCGCGCATGGCGGCGACCCCAGCGCCATCGTGCTACTCGGGCAATCGGCCGGCGCATCGCACGTCGCTGGTTACGGCGCCCGCGAAGAGCGCGACGAGAGCGTGCGCGCACTCGCGCTGATGTCGGGCGTCTACGACTTCGCGCCGTTCGAGAGCGAGGCGAACATCCGCGCCTATCTCGGCGACGATCCGGCGAAGCTGCGCGCCGCATCATCCGTTGCGGGGCTCGTCGCCTCGAATCTGCCGGTGCTGGTCTGCGTGTCCGAGTTCGATACGCCGGCATTCCACCAACAAGCGAAAGCGCTCACCGATGCCCTCTACGAGCGCGACGGCCGGTGCGCGAATTTTCTGTACTTGCCGCGGCACAACCATCTCTCGCAGATCGCGCACTTGAACGCGTCGCGCATCGAAGACCGGCTCCTCGCCGATCGGCTCGCCGAGTTCGTGCGCGTCCATACGACCCCGGCCGTGCCGGCGTTCTAGCTTAGCCGGCGAGCCAGATGTAGCGCGCGATCAGGAGCGCGGCGACGAGATAGAGGAGCGGATCAACCTCTTTGCCGCGACCGCTCAGTGCTTTGATCAGCGCGTAGCTGATCACGCCGAAGCTGACGCCGTTGGCGATTGAGAATGTCAGCGGCATCGTGACCACGGTCAGGAACGCCGAGATCAGGATCGCATAATCGTCCCATTCGATCGACTTGAGTCCATCGAGCATCAGCGCGCCGACGAGGATGAGTGCCGGCGCGGTTGCAGCTGCCGGGATCGCTGCGGCGAGCGGCCAGAAGATCATCGAGAGGATGAACAAGCCGCCGACCGCGGTTGCCACGAGACCGGTGCGGCCGCCCTCTTCGATGCCGCTCGCGCTCTCGATGTACGCCGTCGTCGTACTGGTGCCCAGAAACGCGCCGCAGATCGCCGCCAGACCGTCGCACGCAAACGTGCGGCGCGCGCGCGGAAGATTGCCGTCGGCGTCGAGCACGCCGGCCTTATTCGCGAGCGCGACGAGAGTGCCGGTCGCGTCGAAAAAGTCGACGAAAAAGAACGTGAACACGACCGCGAGGATGCCCAGGCCGAGCGCCGCGTGCAAGTCGAGCGCGCCGATGAGGCCGGTCGGCATGACGGGCCACTGAACGATGCCGTTGGTGAAGCCGCCGAACGGCACCAGCGCGCCTTTCGGCCCGAAATACACCGCGGCTCGCGTGGCAATGGCGATGACGGTCGATGCGACGATACCGATCAAGATCGCGCCGGGAACGCGCCGCACCAGCAGCACCGACGTCACGAGCAAGCCGAAAACCGCAATCAGCACCGGCGCCGAATCGATCGTGCCCAGCGTAACGAAGGTGTCGGGATTCGCGATCACCATACCCGCATTCTTGAGTCCGATGAACGCGAGGAACATACCGATGCCGGCGGTGACGGAATACTTGAGATGATTGGGAATCGCGCGCACGATCGCTTGCCGCACGCCGAGGATCGATAAGACAACGAAGATGCCGCCGGAGATCGCCACGGCCCCAAGCGCCGTTTGCCATGGAATTTTCTGTCCGAGCACCACGGTAAATGCGAAGTAGGCGTTGAGGCCCATCCCCGGCGCTTGCGCAAACGGATAGCGCGCAACGAGCCCCATCAGAAGGCTGCCGATGGCGGCCGCTAACGCCGTAACCACGAGCAATTTCGCGAAGCCGTCGGGGATGATGATGGCGTTGCCGAGTACCTGCGGATTCACCAGCAAGACGTACGACATCGTGAGGAAGGTCGTGAGGCCGGCCCGCAGTTCGCGCGGAATAGTCGAACCCGCCGCTGCGATACCGAAGTAGCGATCGATCATCCCGCAGGCTCCTCCACGCAGCTTTTTTTCTCCCCCTCCCATTTGACATACGTTCCTCAACCTGAGATGATACCGCGAACATTTTGATGACGGAGCCGGTAATGATTGAGCACAGCGAACCACGAACTGCCGAGGGCGAAGAACTGCAACGGCGGTTCGCGGCAATGCCGAAGGCTGAGGTTCACGTGCATCTCGAGGGCGCGACGGCCCCGGATGCTTCGTACGCGATCGCACGGCGAAACGCGGTCGAGTTGCCGGTCGCGTCGCTCGAGGAGTGGCGCCGGTACTTCGATTTCCGCGATTTCCCGCACTTTATCGACGTCTACCGCAAAACGACCGACACGATCCGCACGACCGACGACCTCGCGCTAATGGTCGCGCAATTCTACGTCGACCAGGCGCGTCAGAATATTCGTTATAGCGAATGCTTCATCAGCATGTCGCTTCATCTGCGCCGTCTGAGTGCGGCGGAGATCCTCGATGCGCTCGCGCAGGGTATCGAACGGGGACAAACGGTCTCGAGTTCGCGCGTGCAGTTCATCGCCGACATCTCGCGCGAAGACCCGCACACGCAAAGTGCGGTTCTCGATCTCGCGCTGCGCGGTCAGCGCCGCGGCTTGATCATCGGGATCGGCCTCGGCGGGCTCGAAAAAGAATTCCCGCCGCATCTCTTCCACGAAACGTATGCGCGCGCGCGTGACGCCGGTTTGCACGTCGTCGCCCACGCCGGTGAAGCCGCCGGCTGGGAAAGCATTCGCGAAGCCGTCGACGAGCTGCAGGTCACGCGCATCGGGCACGGGATTCGCATCATCGACTCGCCGGAATATGCCGCCGAGATGCGCGCGCGCAACGTCGTGTTCGAAGTGTGTCCGGTCAGCAACTACGCGATCGGCTCGACGCCGATCGACAAGCCGCACCCGATCCGCAAGATGGTCGACCTTGGGCTGCGCTGTACGGTCAATACCGACGATCCGGCGATGTTCTCAACCGACATGGCCGCGCAATACCAACTGCTCGCCGGGCAGGGCTTCAGCTGGGACGAACTCTGGAAGCTCAACGCGCAAACGCTCGACGCGACGTTCTTGACCCCGCCCGAAAAGGCAGAATATCGCCGCGAATGGGAAGATTTCGCGGCCACCCTCGGCTAAGGAGTCCGCGTGAGCACCTACCCGCGCGACATGGTCGGCTACGGCGAGCATCCGCCGCACGCAGCGTGGCCGAACGGCGCGCGGCTGGCCCTCCAGATCGTCATGAATTACGAAGAGGGCTCGGAGTACTCGATCCCCGACGGCGACGGCAACTCGGAGATGTACCTCACCGAAGTCCCCGGCGCAACCGTCGGTCCGGGCAAGCGCGACCTGATCGTCGAGTCGGTGTACGAGTACGGCAGCCGCGCCGGTTTCTGGCGCTTGATGCGCATGTTCGCGGAGCGCAAGATCGACATCACGGTATTCGGTGCGGCCTTGGCGCTCGAACGCAATCCGGATGCGGCGCGCGCGATCGTTGCCGCCGGACACGAAGTGTGTTCGCACGGCTGGCGCTGGGTCGGCTTTCAAGACATGGCGATCGAGGAAGAACGCGCGCAAATGAAGCGCGCCGTCGAGTCGATCGAAAAGACCATCGGGCAACGGCCGCTCGGGTGGTACTGCCGCTACGCGCCGAGCATCAACACGCGCAAGCTGGTCGTGGAAGAGGGCGGCTTTCTCTACGATTCCGATGATTACAACGACGATCTCCCCTACTGGGTGAAGGTCGGCGACAAACCGCATCTGGTGATTCCGTATACGCTCGATGCAAACGACATGAAATTTTCGGTGCCGCCGGGATTCACGTCGGGCGACGGGTTCTTCAACTACCTCAAAGACGCGTTCGACGTGCTCTACGCCGAAGGCAAGACGACGCCGAAGATGATGTCGGTCGGCTTGCACACGCGGCTCGCCGGCCGGCCCGGCCGCGCCGCATCGCTCGCGCGTTTCCTCGACTACGTGCTCGAGCACAAACGCGTCTGGATCACGCGGCGCGTGGACATCGCAAGGCATTGGATCGCGAACCATCCGGCGGAGAAGTATCTCTGAAAACGTTGCCTTCGCCGTTGGCCGAACGCCTGGCACAACTCGCCGCGCTCGGTGCGACCGAGCACGGTATCGATCGGCGCTTGTTCTCGGCTGCCGACGCCGGCGCGCGGGCGCTCTTCGCGCAGTGGGCGCGCGCCTCGAACTACACGGTGGAGCAAGATCGGGCCGGCAACGTGTTCGCGCGCCGCGCCGGCCGTCACGATGGAGCCGTCGTGCTCAGCGGTTCGCACCTCGACACCGTGCCGACCGGCGGCGCCTACGACGGCGCGTATGGGGCCGTTGCCGCGTTGTGCGCGCTCGAAGAACTCGACGCTGCCGGCATCGTCACCGAGCATCCGGTTGAGGCCGTGGCTTGGGCGGGCGAAGAAGGCAGCCGTTTTCCGCTCGGGTGTTTGGGCAGTGGCGCGTTCGCGGGTCTGAACGATCTCGCGACGATCGATGCGTTGCGCGACGAAGACGGCATCAGTTTCGCTGACGCACGCGCTGGGGCGAACGGTTTGCTGCCCGGCGTGCCGGTGCGTGACGGTTTTCCGGCGCCGGCCGGGTATGTGGAATTGCACATCGAGCAAGGGCCGGTGCTCGAACATCGCCGCGTGCGGCTCGGCATCGTCACTGCCATTGCCGGCCAAGTGCGCTTCGACGTTGAGGTACACGGCGAATCGGGGCATGCGGGTACGGTGCCGATGGAACTGCGCCGCGATGCGCTGAGTTCCGCGGCGGAACTCGTGCTCGAACTCGAAGCCGCAGCAGCGGAACTCGGCGAGGCCGTGCTGACGGTCGGCCGCTTGGTGGTGTTTCCGAATCAAACCAACGTGATTCCGGGGCGCGTCACGATGCGCATCGACGCCCGTAGTGTCGATGAGGGACGCATCCTGGCGCTGCGCAACGCGGTCGCCGAATGTGCGGCGCGGGTGGCGACGCAGCGGAATGTGCGGATCGAGACGACGTTGATCGAAGAGCGGCGCGTGGTTCCGATGGATCACACCTTACGCGACGCCATTGCCGCCGCGATCGAAGCGTTGGGCGAACCGGCCATCGACCTGCCGAGCGGTGCGGGACACGACGCGATGTGCGTCGCATCGGTTGCGCCGGTGGCGATGATCTTCGTTCCAAGCGCCGGCGGACGCAGCCACGTTGGAAACGAGTACACGACTCCGGAAGATTTACAACTGGGCGTCACGGCGCTCACCCGATCGATCGCGGCGATCGACCGTCTCGGCAAAGGACTCTTGATGCGCTTCTTCATTTGCGGCTCGGCTCTCACGGGCCAACCCGATCACAAGAATCTGGGCGAGGCAAAACTCGTTGGAGAAGCGCAAACCGCCGCCAAATATCGCCTCCATTCCGTGCGCGGCGAGCATCCGGGGATCTACGAAGTCGCGGAGGGCGGCGTTGCGATCAAGGGTGAGATCTACGAGATGAGCACCGAACAGCACGCGCACCTCATCTCAACCGAACCGCCCGATCTCTACGAATCCCCGATCGAAATGGAAGACGGCAGCAAAGTCAGCGCGATGATCTACCCGCGCGACCTCATCACCGAACGCAAATACGCCGACATCTCCCAATACGGCGGCTGGGCCGCCTTCAAAAAAGCCAACCCGTAGCCCGTTGTTGTAGCGGTTCTGCGTTCTCAGTCATCCAGAGCGCAGCGCCGCAGGCGCGGAGTCGAAGGACAGCCACAATCGCCAACATCGAGGCGGTCCCTCGACTGGTTTGCTCCGCAAACCCGCGCTCGGCATGACAAATAATGAGGAAGTCTTAGGGCTTCTTTATTCGCCATGAATCGTAATCGCACGATTCGAACACCTTGACGAGCTGGGGCGAAGCGGGCGCTACCCCCAAGATCACCTTACCGGCGAGCTCAATGTGCGTCGGGCCCGATATGAGCAGCGTTCCCGCGGGATACGGGCGATGTCCGTCGAGGTGGATGAGGATTGGCACCGTCAGCGTGCGACTCGCAACATAACGCTTACACGCACCCATTGTAACGCGAACACGCTGGACGCCGCGGTCGTCCGCTCGCGTAATGTCCTTCGTGATGTACAGCGAGCCATCGAAGCCGTTGTTAATCATGAGCATATTGGGGTGGCTAACGGCGTGATAACTCTCGTCGGCGAACGCCACTGATTGGACGGCGACTAAAAACGCAACGAGCGCCGCTGCCGGCACGCAGCCGACGAGAAGCCCTCGGCGCCTCACCGAACGCCTATTCTTCCGGGGTTGGGAAGGGGCGCAGGTTTGAGCCCATGACGAGGAACGTGCATTTCTGGCAGAGGTTGATGTTTGGTGGGAGCGCCCGCGGGGTTCGCGGCCGGCCGGCGATTTCGTAATACGAGAAGGCTTCGTCTTTTTCGAGTACCTTGTCACAGCCGGTGCACGGCTCTTCGCCGCCCTTGGCTTCCAATACGGCGCTGCGCTCGTAAAAGTCGACGACGTCGGCAATGGTCACGATCGGGGCCTCCCACAGTGCACGAGATTAGCTGCCACGGTACGTTGAATATCCCCACGGCGCCAGCAGCAGCGGCACGTGGTAGTTGCGGTTGATGTCTTCGATGCGGAAGCGGATCGTGATTTCATCGTAAAATGCGGCGATGTTTTTCGTTGCGAAATACGGCGCCACGCTGAAGATCAGCTCGTACATGCCGGGCGAGAGGATCTCGGCCATCGGTCCCTCGGTACGGCCGTCGGCGTTGGTGACCGACGTCGAGACGTGCGTGCGCACGTTGCCGTCGACCGCGAAGAGCATCACGGCAATCCGCGCGGCCGGCTGACCCGTCGAGGTGTCGAGAACGTGCGTCGAGAGCATTACGGTCCCTTCGCCCCGGCATCGATCCAGGCCCCGAGCGTCACACGCTCCGCATCCGTAATGTGCGTGAGGTTGCCCAGGGGCATCGCGTGCGTGGCGACGGCTTGCGCGCGAATGCGCGGTGCGTTCGCCACGATCTGCGCCGGCGTGTCGAGCAAGACGCCGGCGGGCGCGACGGCAAACCCGGCGTAGGTGGGGTGCGCCGCGTGGCAGACGGCGCAGCGCTCGGCCACGATCGGCGCAACCTGCGCGTAGCTCACGGCGGGTCCGGCGGCGGCCGTCGAACGCGGCGCGATGGCGTACGCAGTAACGGCCAGCACCACCGCTGCCGCCGCGAGCAGCGAGTACGCGAACGTCCGGAAATGCGTGAGCACGTAGAAGCGCCGCACCAGCACGCCGGCGATCGAGAGACCGGCCAGCACGAGCCAGCCGTACGGGCCGCTGTAGGTGATTGGATAGTGGTTGCTGATCATGATGAACAGCACGGGCAGGGTGAAGTACGTGTTCTGCACCGAGCGCTGTTTGCCGAGAAATCCGGGTCGCGTGTCCGGCACTTCGCCCGCGCGTAGTTGGCGCACGACTTTGCGCTGGCCCGGAATGATGATGAAGAAGACGTTCCACACCATGATCGTGCCGATCACGGCGCCGACGTGCAGAAACGCCGCCCGCGCTCCGAAGATGTGGAAGAAGCCCCAATCGAAGATCAGCAAGAAGATGCCGATCGACGTCCAGAGCGCGACGTCGTTTTTCTCGAAGATTCGGCAGAGCGCGTCGTAGATGAACCAGCCCAGCACGATCGATGCGATGCTGATCCCGATCGCCACGGCCGGCGTGAGATCCATCACGCTCTTGTCGATTAGGAACGTCGATGCGCCGGCCCAGTAGACGATCGCGAGCATCGCCATACCGGAGAGCCACGTCGAATACGCTTCCCAATAAAACCAATGCAGATGGGTGCTGAGCGGTTCGCCCACCGGGCCGGTGAGATATTTTTCGTTGTGATAGAAGCCGCCGCCGTGCACCGACCACAACTCGCCGTCGATGCCGCGGTGCTTCTCGGCCGCGCTCACTTGACGGTCGAGGTTGTCGTCGAGCCACACGAAAAAGAACGACGCGCCGATCCACGCGATTCCCGCAGTGAGGTGAAACCAGCGAACGAGGAGTCCGAGCCAGTCGAGAACGTAGGCTTCCATCAGCTCAGCGCGTCTTCGATGCGCAGCCGCGCGATCTTCGCAATTTCCGCGAGCGCGGTCGCGATTTCGGTCGCCCGATCGTTTTCACGGCGCGCGGCGAGCGCCGCGAGGATCGATGCTTTGGTATTCTCGCGCGCGCAGATGACGAACGGGAAGCCGAACTTCGTCCGGTAGGCACCGTTATCCGCATCGAAGCGGGCGATCTCGTCCGCCGATAATGCACCCAGACCCGCTCCGGCTTGCTCCGCCGCTGATGCTGCCGTGAGGCGCCCTTCGCGCGCGACGCGGCCGGCGAGATCCGGATGCGCCTGGATCAGCGCGACTTGCGCTGCATCGCTTGCGTTTTGCACGATCGCGACCATGGCGGCGTGGAGCGCGTCGCGGCCGGCGAACGGACGCCCGGCTGCGGCCGCGCGTGCGATCCACGGTGAGTCTTCGAACGCGAAGCCGACGGCTGCGACGAACCCGTCGACCGGGCATGCATTGAGGTAATCGATCGTGGTCATCGAAGAGCGCCCGCATGGCTACGCTGTTGATTCGAGATGCCGCGCACGTCGAGACGTTCGACGACGCGGACCGGGTGCTGCGCGACGCATCGATCTTCGTGCGCGACGGCGCGATCGAGGCGATCGGGCCGGCGGCCGATCTGCCGCGCGAGGCCGATCGCGTCGTCGATGCGCGCGGCTGCATCGTCATTCCGGGGCTGGTGAATACCCATCATCACTTCTATCAGACGTTGACCCGCGCGGTTCCCGGCACGCAAGACGTCGAATTGTTCGATTGGCTCACCACCCTCTATCCGATCTGGGCCCGGCTCACGCCGGAGTCGCTGCGCAGTGCCACGGCCGTCGCCTGCGCCGAGCTGCTGCTCTCGGGCTGCACGACCTCGATGGATCATACGTATCTGTGGCCCAACGGCTGCCGTGTCGATGATGAGATCGAGGTCGCGCGCGAGATCGGCATACGCTTTCACGCCGCGCGCGGCTCGATGTCGGTCGGTCAGTCGCAGGGCGGCTTGCCGCCCGACGCGGTGGTTGAGGACGAACCGGCCATTCTCGCCGATACGCAGCGCGTGATCGAAACGTTCCACGATGCGAAGCGTTTCGCGATGACGCGGGTCGTCGTCGCGCCGTGCTCGCCATTTTCCGTTTCGCCCGATTTGATGCGGCAGAGCGCCGCGCTGGCGCGTAGCTACGGCGTGCATTGCCATACGCACCTCGCTGAGACGCTCGACGAGGAACGCTATTGCATCGAGAAGTTCGGATACCGCCCGGTCGAACTCGCCGAGCAGCTGGGCTGGCTCGGCGCCGACGTGTGGCACGCGCACATGGTGCATCCGTCGGCGGCGGAAGTTGCCACGCTCGGCGCGACGCAGACCGGCGTCGCCCACTGTCCGTCGTCCAACATGCGCCTGGGCAGCGGGATCGCGCCGATCCGCGCGCTGGTCGATGCGGGTGCGCGCGTCGGCATCGGCGTCGATGGCTCGGCATCCAACGATAGCTCGAGCCTCCTGGATGAGGTGCGTCACGCGATGCTGCTACAGCGGGTGGGACGCGGTGCAAAGGCGGCGAGCGCACGCGAGATGCTGCGGCTCGGAACGCGCGGCGGCGCGGCCGTGCTCGGCCGCGACGACGTCGGGTATCTGGCGCCGGGCATGGCGGCCGATTTCGCAGGCGTACGCATCGATTCGCTCGCGCTCGCCGGCGGCGCCGTTCACGATCCGCTCGCGGCGCTGGTGTTCTGCCGGCCGCCCAACGTCGATTTCACGATCGTCAACGGCGTGCCGGTCGTCGAGCATGGTGCGTTCACCAAGCTCGATGTGGAGCGTCTCGTGGCGAAGCACAACGAGCTCGCGCGCGCGATGGTTAGCGCCCCTCGACTAGGCTCGGGATGACATAGCGAGCGGTTCGGCTTCCGTTGCGCGCTGCGCGGCGATCGCGGCGAGCACGCGTTCGGGGGTGAACGGCATATCGGAGACCCACGCGCCGGTGGCGTGATGGATCGCGCAGGCCACGGCGGCGCCGAACGGCACCAGCGGCATTTCCGACATCCCGCGCGCGCCGAACGGGCCTTGCGGGTCGGGCGTCTCCATGATGACGGAATAGATTTGCGCCGGCACGTCGAGTGCCGTCGGCAGCAAATAGTTGCTGAAGTGCGGCGTGAGTATCCGGCCGTTCTTGATGCGGAAATCTTCGGTCAGCGCATAGCCGATCGCTTGCGCCACGCAGCCTTCGATCTGCGCTTCGACCTGCTGGCGGTTGATCGCGCGGCCCACGTCGTTGACGCTGACGACGTTGAGCACCGCGACTTCGCCGGTCGTCACATCGACTTCTACTTCAACCGCTTGCGCGACGTAGCCGTACGCGTAGTGCGGTGTGCCGCGACCTTCTTCATCGAACGGCGTCGTGGGCGTCGGGCGGAACTGCACCGTCGCCGAGGGCACGCCGTCGGTGGCGAGGTTACGCAGCGCGAGTTCGGCGGCGTCTTTCACCGCGCGGCCGCCCATCAGCGTCATGCGTGACGCCGATGCGGAACCGGCATTCGGTGCCTCCGCCGTGTCCTCGGCGATGATCGACACCGCGTCGAGCGGCAGCGAGAGCGTCTCCGCGGCGATCTGGCGCAGGATGAGATGCGCGCCCTGACCGACGTCGGCCGCGCCGATGCTCACGCGGGCCGC
>Ga0182016_10000033_pt1 | contig 139990 bp, 125 predicted proteins | sample 712S2MmetaG_FD_120491 | JGI IMG/M metagenome (GOLD analysis project Ga0182016, IMG submission 120491) | Permafrost microbial communities from Stordalen Mire, Sweden - 712S2M metaG | ecosystem: Environmental > Terrestrial > Soil > Wetlands > Permafrost | place: Sweden: Stordalen | collected... | reverse complement strand
CTCGCGGCGGCCGAACGCTACGGTGCGAGCGGCGAGGCGATCCTCTGCGGCATTGCCGCCGGCACCGAGACGATGTGCCGCCTGGGTCTCGTCGCGCCGATGCGCGTGCACAAAGCCGGCTTTCATCCGACCAGCGTGTTCGGCGCAATGGGCAGCGCGATCGCGGTCGCGGTGACGCTCGGCCTTAACGAACGGCAGATCGCCGATGCGATGGGCATCGTCGGCAGCATGGCCGGCGGCATCATCGAGTATCTTGCCGACGGCGCTTGGACGAAACGGCTGCATGCCGGTTGGGCGGCGCAATCGGGGATTCGCGCGGCACTCCTCGCGCGCGGCGGCTTCGTCGGGCCGCGCACGGTGTTTGAGGGAACGCACGGCTTCTTCTTCGGCTTCGCCAACAGCAGCGAACTCGATTTCACGCCGCTGACCGGCGGCTTCGGCACGACCTGGCTGATGGAGACGGTCGCCTTCAAACCGTACGCCTGCGGCACGATGATCCACCCCTACATCGATTGCGCGATTCGCCTTGCCGCGCGCGGAGTGACGGCGGATGAGATCGTGGAGATCGAGTGCGACACGGCCGAGGGCATCGTCCATCGGCTCTGGGAACCGCTCGCGCGGAAACAGGCGCCGCCGAATGCGTACGCCGCGAAGTTCAGCACGCCGTTTTGCATGGCGCTCGGTTTCGTGCACGGCGACGTCGGCCTCGGTGCGTTCACGGACGACGCAGTCCACGACGAGCGGGTACGCGCGCTGGCCGCGAAGATCCACTACCGGATCGATCAGCAGAACCCGTATCCGCGCGCGTTTACCGGTCACCTGCGCGCGACGCTCGCCGATGGGCGCGCGATCGAAGAACGTCAGCCCCATTTTCGGGGCGGCGCGGAAGAGCCGCTCACGGCCGCGGAGATCGAGGCGAAATACGTTGCGAACGCGGCCTACGGCGGCTGGTCACCGGCGCAGACGGCGGCCGCGCGCGAAACGTTGCGGCACGTCTTCGACGCCACGCTCGACCTCAAGACGCTGCGCGGCTAAGGCCGCATCAGCCGGAGAACATGATGTCGCGTGCTTCGATCGGCTGCGCGAGCGTCTTGTACTTCACCATCGTGTCGATAACGGGCTGAACGAGCTTCGGGTCGAGTGACGTGCCTTGCTCGACGCGCGTCATCTTCGCCACTTGCGCGGGTTCGAGCGAGGTGAACTTCGCGATCATGTCGGCCGTCTGCGCGTGGTGCGCGTTCACGTAGACCGCAGCTTTCTTCAGCGCCTGCGTCATGTTGCGCACCGCGGCCGGGTTCGCCGCGGCGTAGGTTTTGGTCGTGAACCATGCGGTATACATGAAGCGCGGCGCGATCCCATCGAAGTGATGGGCGAGCGCGCGCACTTTCTCATCGGCCAGCGCTGCGGAGAGCACCGGCTCGTTCACCGACCCCGCGACGACGCGACCCTGCTCGATCGCGATCGGAATTTCACCGATCGGGATCTCGACGAACTTGATGCTCGTGATGTCGCCGCCGTTCTTGTCCATCCACGCCAGCGTCGCGAGCGAGTGGATGTCGTTGAGCGCGCCGACGGCGATCGTCTTACCGTTGAGATCGGAGGCTTTTTTCAGCGGCGCATCGCTCTTCACGAGCAGCGCCGCAATCGGTTCGCGCGAATCGTACACGCCGGCCGGCATGATGATCGTAAACGGCAGCCCTTTGCTGAACGCCGCGATCAGCGGCGGTGTGCTCGACTTCCCGATCTGATAACTGCCGCCGACGACGCCGCTCATGACCGACGGCCCATTGTGCTGCGGCTGCATGTCCACATCGAGCCCGTACGGTTTGAAGAGCCCGCTCTGAATGCCGTAGAGCACGGTCGTCGCTGAATCTTCGGGCACGCCGGCCATCTTGATCGGCGTCAAGTCGGCCGCTCCGGCAAGAGACGGCACGGCCAACGCCGCACCGGTCAGTGCTAGAAATGAACCGCGCGATGATGCTGGCATGCCCGGCCGGTTCTACCTACAAACGTAGTTCTCCGCGCGGTCGATGTCGCCGGTACCCGTGTAGTGCGCTGCGGCCGGATAGACGCAGAGCGGACGCGAGATCGACGAACCGGTCTTGGTTGCAATGATGCGCACCGGCGGCTTGTTGTTGACGACCCAGTCGTCGATCGCCGAGAGCATGTCGAACTTATCCGGTCCGGGGCCGCCGCCGCAGTGATAGACACCGGTTGCCAGGAAGACGCGGACGTCGTCGTTGAGCGAGGCCTCACTTACGCCCAGTTTCTTTGCCGATGCCGCGAGCATAGCGTGGTAGTAGGCTAGCGTGCTGAGCGGACTCGGGCCCGGATCGTACACGCCGTGCCACATGATCCATTTGCCGCCGTGTTTGAGAAACGCCGAGGCATCGGGGTTCGCCGCGGTCACGAGTGGCGTGTTGTCGCTCTGCGCGACGGCCTGCAGCGCTTGATCCGGCGTGATCGAATCCCACGCGCGGTTCGGATCGGCGTAGAGCACGTCGAGCAGATACACGATGCCCAGCGGAAAGTTCGTGCCGAGGGTATTGTCGGGCGTGCCGCCGATCGAGCGCAGCGTCCATTGCAGTTCGCCGCCGCGGGGCAACGGAAACGCGGCGACGCGTCCGTCGGGCGTCGAGATGCCGGAGTAACTACGGCGTACGGCTTGCACTTGACGCTCGGTCAGACACCCGCCGGCGGGTTCGCCGCCCTTACAGGCGAGTTGGACGGGATCCCATTTGCACGTCGTCGGATCGCCGATGATGCCGTCTTTTACGCCGTCGTCCAGATCGCACGCGGCGAGCGCGGCGTTGTTCACCAGCGTCACTTGCGCCGGCGAGAGCATGCTGGCGGGATCCTTATGGAAGAACTGCGTGCGGAAGAGTGCGCTCGTCTGCACGCGCAGATCGTACACCGGTGCGCCGGAGATCACGCCGTCGTAATCGTCCGGGTAGCGCTGCACTTCGGTAAAGCCTTGGCGGCCGCCGGTCGAGCAGCCCTGAAAGTACGACTTCGCCGGCAGCTTACTGTAGTAGTGCCCGATCACGCTCTTGCCGGCGACCGTCATCTCGTGGATCGCGCGGAAACCGAAGTCTTCGAGCGCCACGCGATTCGTCTTACCCGGAGCCGTAAACATGAACGATGCGTCGGTACTAACGGCGCTCGGATGTCCGGTATCGGTTTCAATGACCGCAAAGCCCTTGGTGAGGCCCTGCGCCGCGCCGGCCAACGTGACGTTACCGGCGTTGCCGCCGCCGCCGATGCCGAGCATCTTGCCGTTCCAGTTGCCCGGCAACCGATAGACGACGCCGATGTTCGATCCCGGCACGGGATGCAGCATCGCCGACACTTCGCAATATCCCGGCAAGCCTTGCGCCGCGTCGGCGGCGACCATGCGCGCCGTCGAAACGACCGCGTTGGGAAGGAGTCCCGCCGCCGCGAGTCCGGCGCATGCCGGATCGGCCGCGGAGGCCGCGTTCTGGGCGCCGCGCGGAGCGACGATGAACAGCAGCAGCACGGCGACGATCGCCGCGGGACGCAAGAACGAGCCGAGGCCGATCATTTGGGCCAGTACAGGCGCATCGGATTATCGACGAGCAGCTTCTGCTGCAATTCTTTCGTCGTCGCAACGCGCGGAATGAAGTCGACGAGTTTCCCGTCGTCCGGCATATGCGTCTCCATGTTGGGATGCGGCCAGTCGGTGCCCCACAGGACGCGGTCCGGATACCGTTCGACGAGCGCGCGGCCGAACGGCACGACGTCGTCGTATGGCGGCCCGGTCTCGCTGATGCGTTCCGGTCCCGTAACCTTCACCCAGATGTTCGTGTGCTCGTCCATCAGGCGCAGGAAGCGCTTCCATTGCGGATGATCGATGCCGAGCTTCACATCGGGGCGGCCCATATGATCGACCACCACCACCGTCGGAATCGCTTCGATGAACGGCGCGAGATCTTCGAGGTCTTGCGATTCGAAGTACACGACGACGTGCCACCCCAGTTGCTTGCACATCTCGATGACGCGCGCATAGCGTTCCGGCGGCGTCGGATCGACGAGCCGCTTGAGAAATGCGAAACGCACGCCGCGAATGCCGCCGGCGTCCATCGCCTTGAGTTCGTCGAGCGTGATGTCGAGATCGACGACCGCAATGCCGCGCGCCTTTTCGCCGGCCGCTTTGATCCCGTCGAGTGTCGCCGTGTTATCGGTGCCGTGGCAGCTGGCTTGGACGATCACGTTGCGCGAGAGACCCAGGAAGTCGCGCAGATGGAACAAGTCTTCCTTCGATGCATCGCCCGGGGTGTATTTGCGCTTGGGCGAATATGGAAAGACGTCGCCCGGCCCGAAGATGTGGCAGTGCGCGTCGACCGACCCCGGCGGAACCACGAACGTGGGCTTTGAGGGATTCGGGTGAAATTTATTGAGATCGAGCGTGTCCATGTGGGCGTTCCTTATTTCGTTTGCGCGGCGAGTTGCGCTTTGAGACGCGGGAAAACGTGGTAGGCATTCGTTTCGAACAACTGCGTGCGCGTTTTCTCATCGAGCTTCATTGCATCGACGTATTTTTTGGTGTCGTCGAAGTAGTGCTTGGTGTCGGGATCGATCCCGCGCACCGCGCCGACCATCTCCGAGCCGAACAGAATGTTCTTGAGCGGGATCACGTCCATCAGCAGCTCGATTCCGGGCAGATGATAGACGCACGTATCGAAGAAAATGTTGTTGAGCAGCAGATCGTTCAGCTCGCCGAGCTTCATATCGAGCGCGATGCCGCGATAGCGTCCCCAGTGATAGGGAACCGCGCCGCCGCCGTGCGGAATGATCAGTTTCAGTTCCGGGAAATCTTTGAAGACCTGCGCGTTCTGGATGAACTGCATGAACGCCGTCGTATCGGCCGCGATGTAGTAGGCGCCGGTCGCGTGAAACGTCGGATTACACGATCCGCTGACGTGCACCATCGCCGGTACGTTCAGCTCTACCATTTTCTCATAGAACGGATACCAGTATTTGTCGTAGAGCGGCGGCGCATCGAAGTGGCCGCCGGACGGATCGGGATTGAGGTTCGCGCCGACGAAGCCGAGTTCGTTGACGCAGCGCTCCAACTCGTGGATCGCGGCCTTCAGATCCGAACCGGGCGTTTGCGGGACGTGACACACGCCGATGAAGTTCTTCGGATAGAGCCCGCAGACGCGATGGATCAGGTCGTTGGAGACGCGCGCCCAGGTAACGTTATCCTCCGCCGATCCCACGTGCGGCGCCATGGCCGATGCGCGCGGCGAGAAGATCGTGACGTCGATGCCGCGTTCGCGCAGCAAGCGCAGTTGTGCGTTCTCGAGGGTTTCGCGTAACTGGTCGTCGCTGAAATGCGGCAGCACGGCGGCCGGCTTCGAGGGATCTTTCGTTTTAGCGAGTTGCGCCTGGCGAAAGGTCTGCATCTCCTCGGGGACCGTCGTGTAGTGACCGTGGCAATCAATGATCAAGTGGTTCTCAATACCTTAGCGGGCGAGTGCGCTGGTCTAGATGTACCAAAAAAGTGATCCGTCTCCCGCCCGGGCGGCGTGGCGGCGGCCCGTCGAGGGCAAGCGAGGTGACCGTGCGGCGGGTCAAGCTGCACGGGACCGAGTAACCGACCTCAGCACTTGAGGAGCACGACGTGATTCAACGCATTGCCCTAGCCGGCGTGGCACTCGCCATGACGTTCGGCGCCGTCGGACCGGCAGCGGCCGCGGACCCCTACGAGATCAACATGATTACCTCGATGACGGGCGGCGCCGCGTTCCTCGGCCAGCGCGAGGTCGAGTCGATGCACGCGCTCGAGGCGATGGTCAACAAGAACGGCGGCATCAAAGGGCGTCAGATCAAGATCGTCATTTCCGACGACCAGTCGAACCCGCAAGTCGCGGTCCAACTGAGCAGCCAACTCGCCGCAAAGAAGGTGCCGTTCATTTTCGGGCCATCGCTCACCGCGATCTGTCAAGCGGTATCGGGACAGATCGACAAGACCGGCCCGGTCTCGTTTTGCCTCTCGCCGACGATTTTTCCGACGGCCGGCGGCTACACGTTCATGGGCGCGCCGTCGATCGACGACGTGGTGCCCGTCATCTTCCGCTACTTTCTTTCGCGCAAGCTCACCCGGCTCGCGGTGATCACGTCGACGGATGCCAGCGGCGCCGATTTCGAACGCCGCCTGGCGCCCGTGCTAGCGCGCCCGGAATTCAAAGACATCAAGATCGTCACGAGCGAACACTTCGCTCCCGGCGACCTGACCGTCGCGGCACAGCTCGCGCGCGTAAAAGCGGCGAATCCGGATGGCCTGGTGACCTTCACGGTGGGCACGCCGTTCGGCACGCTGCTCAAGAGCATCCACGAATCGGGCCTCGACGTGCCGGTTTACGGTTCGGGAGGCAACTTCGCGTTCGCGCAAATGCAACAGTACGTTTCGTTTCTGCCGAAGGACCTCGTGCTCAACGGCTCGCGCGGCATCACGCCCGATCCGACCGCAACCGGCGCGATCAAGCGCGCGCAGGATCAGTATTTCGCTGCTCTTGCCGCGGCGAACCAGCGCTCGGAATTTGCGGCGTCGATCCCCTGGGATCCGATGATGATTATGCTCGAGATCGTCCGCCGCGTGGGCTTCGATGCAACACCCGACCAGGTGCACGCCGCAATGGAAAACCTCAAAGGCTTCTCCGGCATCGAGGGCACGTATGACTTCACCACCCACGATCAGCGCGGCCTCGGTGAATCGGCGACGGCACTCTTCCGCTACGACGGTGCCAAGAACGAGTTCGTCCAAATCTATCCGGCCAAACGATAATACCGTAGTGGCCGCGGTCACCGTTTAAGAGCCTTAAATCAGTCTTAATCGAGGGGCCGCTACACTAAGGACCTGTGAACTCGAGCGTTATCGGTGTTGTAACGGCCGGGGCGAGCGCATTTCTCGACGCGCTCCAACGCAACATCACCTACGCCTACCAGCCGATCGTAAATGTACACACAGGCGAAGCTTATGGCTTCGAGGCCTTGCTGCGCGGTCACGAAGCCCTAGGCTTTAGCGCGATTCCGATGCTCTTCGCATCGATGGCCGATATCGACGTTGCGGTCGATGCCGAAATGCTCTTATTGAACAAGGCCGTGGACGATTTCATGGCGTTTGCGGGGGGTGGATCGGCGCGGCTCTTCTTCAATTCAAACAACCGCGTCCTCAACTCGCATCTCGAGCATCGGCCGCACATGCGTTCGATCCTCGAGCGTTACGCGCTGCCGACTGCGCGCTTCTGTGTCGAACTCTCCGAGGGCGAGGCGCTCAACGTTTCCCGGACGCAGCAGTTTTTCAGCGGCTGGACCAACCGCCCGCTGATCGCGCTCGACGACTTCGGCACCGGCTATTCGGGCCTGCGGCTGCTGGCCGAGAGCCGTCCCGATATCATCAAGATCGATCGCTTTTTCGTGGCCGAAGTGGATCGCAGTCAAGAAAGGCGCCTCTTCCTCGAGCAAATCGTGGGGCTCGCACACTCGATCGGTCTTTTGGTCGTGGCCGAAGGCATAGAAACGGAAGTCGAATTTCAGATCTGCCGCGAGATCGGCTGCGATTACGTACAAGGCTTCTTCATCGGTCGCCCCACCAGCGATCGATCGCAGCATCACACGCACTACGAAATCGTCCAGAAGCTGAACCATCGCAACCGCCGGGATCGCATGGAATCGCGCGAACTGCGTGCCGAACTCGATCCAGTTCGGCCACTTTCCGTCGAGGCCCCGATGATTGCGATCCTCGAAGCGTTCCGTGACGAAAAGGCGCGCTCGTTCTTCCCGGTGACGAATTCCCGCGGCGAGCCGCTCGGCATCGTCCACGAAGAGCGCCTCAAGGCGTTGATCTATTCGCAGTTCGGTCGCGACTTACTCACCAACCGCGTACGACCGCATCGCGTGACCGACTATCTCACGCCATGTTTGATCTTCGAAGTGTCGACCGAAATCGATCGCGTGCTCGCCGCGATCGCGCAGCGCCCAAACGACCACGCAGTCCTCGTCGTCGAGGACGGTACGTATATCGGCCTGCTCGATACGCGCGGTATCATCCGCACGATGCACGAGCGAATGGTCACGATGGCCCGGGATCAGAACCCGCTCACCAAGCTGCCCGGAAACATCATGGTCGCCAACTACATGGTCGACGCGCTCGAGAGCGACGAGCGGCCACAAGCGTTCGTCCACTTCGATTTCGACTATTTCAAGCCGTTCAACGACCGGTTCGGGTTTCGTCAAGGCGACCGCGCGATCACGATGTTCGCCGACCTGATGCGCAGCCGCTTAGCCGCCAGTGACGTCTTTCTCGGCCACATCGGGGGCGACGATTTCTTCCTCGGCGTCCACGGGAGCGCGATGCAGCCGATCGTCGATTCACTGCCGGGTTTCATCGCGCAGTTCGCCTCCGACATGGCAAGTTTCTACGATAGCGAAGCGCGTCAGGCCGGAACGATCGAAGCACACGATCGCAACGGAGCATTTCAGCTCGTGCCGCTGCTCTCGGTGAGTTGCGGGTGTGCTATCGTAACGGAAAGCGGCAGACGCGTGAACTTGGATGCGCTCTCGGCCCTGCTCGCCGATTTGAAGAAAAGAGCCAAACGGTCGCCGGAAAAGATCGCGCTGGAAACCTTCAGCGGCTAAGCCCTCAGGTGAGATCCTTTGCTAAAGGAAGAGCTTCCCAGCGCTGCCCATCGCTGCGCTCTTCAATGACCGGCGGTCCGGTCGAGACGAAGCCGGCCGAACGGTAGAGCTCGAGCGCGGCTACATTGTGTGCGTAGACTTCGATCGCGACAGAAGTTGCGTGCCGCTCGCGCGCACGTTTGAGCGCGAGAGCGACGAGTTTCCGGCCTAACCCCCGCCGCCGCATATCGGCGGCGACGGCCATCCCGAACGAAGACCGGCCATCGCGAAAATGCAGCGAAAGTTCGCCGACGATGCCGTTGTCCGTTTCTGCAACGAACACGACGAGCGAACCGCGCGTCATCAGTTCGGCGAGACGCTTCGCGCGCGCCTCACCGTTAAATGGCACCTCGGTTCGCAGCCAGCGGTTTTCCGCGGCCACCGCTCCCACCAAACCGGCGATGGCAGGGGCATCCGCGGGAGCGGCTTCACGAACGCGCGTTTCCATGCCCTATCCTGGATTGCTCGCCACGGAGTTCCCTTTAGCCCCCGAAGGGAGGCACCACGGCAGAACGAAGGCCTGCGCATCATGCAGCTTCAGCCGTATCTTTTCTTTACGGGCGAGTGCGAAGAAGCACTCAACTTTTACCGCTCGGTTTTTGGCGGCGAGATCACCGGGATCAACCGCTACGCCGGTTCGCCCATGGAACAACAAGCGCCGCCGGGTTGGGGCCAGAAGATCATACACGCCACGTTTACGTCCGGCGGCGTATCGCTTATGGCCGCCGACTCATCGGCCGCCCAGCCCGGCGCAAACAACGCGAAGGCACGGCTTGCAATTGGCGCGGCCGATCACGACGAGGGGCAATGCCTGTTCGACGGGCTGGCCGCGGGGGGCACCGTTACTATGCCATACGCAAAACAGTTCTGGGGCGCGAGCTTCGGGATGCTCACCGACCGGTTCGGCATCGAGTGGATGATCAACGCCGGGTGAAGTGCTAGTCCAGCAGCGTGACGCGGCCGCTATCGAGACCATACCGCGCCGCGACCACTTTCAGATGATGTTCGCCGACGGCTTTCTTAACGATCGCGCTCCGCGCAACCGTTTCGTGCGCGACGAGTTTGGCGTTGGCGCGCACGACCGCTTCGGTGTACTCGCCCGCCGACATCGCGCCTTGCGCGGTGGCGGTAACGGCCGGTGTAATCGCCTCAACGATCGCCTGAATGCTTGCCGGCGCATGCTGGTGACTCTGCACGAGTTTGATCGAGTCGGTGACCGCCCCGCAGTTCTGGTGACCCAAAACGATCAGGAGCGCGGGCGAACCGATGTTCGCGATGGCGTACTCAAACGAGCCCAGTCCGCCGGGTTCGAGAATATTCCCCGCAACGCGGCACACGAACAAGTCGCCGACGGTTTGATCGAAGATTTGCTCGGGCGGTACGCGTGAGTCGGCACAGCAGAGCACCATGGCGAACGGCCGTTGACCGTTGGCAACATCGGCGCGGCGCTCGGCCAAGGCATCCGTCGCCTTGAGGGTTCCGGCCACGAACTTCCGGTTGCCGGCCATGAGCCGCGCGAGCGCCTCGTCCGGCGTCATCGTCGGGCCGCCACCGTACGCAGCCCGGACGGGACGCGGCAGGCTCGCAAAACCGCCGGCGGCCAGCGCGCCGGCGGCTCCCCACATGAACGTTCCGCGATCGACGTGACGGCCGTGCATGGAAACGGCTTTTATACGCCGGAACCACACACCTGGTTGGATACTCCAGCGAAACGGGCTGCCCGCCCGGAAGGACGACTTCGATGCAAGAGCTGTTCAAGCAATATCTCGATCGCAACATTTCGCGCGGGAAACTGCTCCAAGGCCTGAGTGCGGTCGGTATGAGCACCGTCGTGGCGAGCGCCATCGCGGAATCGCTCGCGCCGGTATCAGCGATTGCGGCCGAAGCGGCCGGCGCGGTACGCAACGTGCGCGACACCGGCGGCACACTGTTCATACAGCAGCTCAAAGCCGCGGGCGTGAAGTACTACTTCTTCAACCCATCGACCGGCGATGCGCCGATCTTCAACGCGATCGCAAACGAACCGAGCATCCAGCTGATCAAAGGCGTGCAAGAGGGCGTGGTCGTCGCGATGGCCGACGGGTACGCGCGTATGTCGGGAAAGACCGGCGTCTGCAGCATTGCCAACGTCGGTTTGCCCAACGGCGTAACGCAGTTGGTGAATACCTATAAGGATCGCATTCCGCTCTTGCTCGTGATCGCGTCCTTCGGCACGAACCAGGCTGGGCGCGACGGCCCGCAAGATTACGATCATCAGGAGAACATGCTGGCGCCGCTTACCAAGTGGTATTGGATGGCGCAGTCCGGCGCGAACATTCCGGAAACCACGCGGCGGGCGCTCAAATTCGCATCGACGCCGCCCGGCGGACCGGTCTTCCTCGCCATCCCCGACGACGTGCTCGGCCAAGTCGCGAGCGCCGACGTCATCGATCAATCGATGTTCGATGTCCCGATGAGGATCAGACCGGATCAAACCGACATCGAAACGGTCGCGCGGATGCTGATCGAGGCGAAGAACCCGCTGCTCTCGGTCGGAGACGAAATCACGATGTGCGGCGGCGAGGCGGAAGTCGTCCAGCTGGCCGAGTTGCTGGGTCTGCCGGTTGCCGGCGGCGGCGAGTTCGGGGTGTGGTCGAAGCCGTTCCCCACGCGCAACGCGCTCTATCTCGGACCGGTGCTGCGCAACATGCGCTTCCCGGGCGAGGTCGATCTCCGGCTCAACATCGGGAACCAGTACGGCGAAGTCTACACGCCCGGCGGAAAACTCGTCTCGATTCGGCGCGATCCGACGAGCCTTGGGCGCGTCTCGCCGATCGACATGGGACTCGTCGCGGATTCGAAGCTGGCCGCCGCCGATCTCGTCGCGGCGGTGAAGAGTCTCGCCACGCCCGACCGGCTACGCAAGATCGCCGAGGATCGCGGCGCGCGCGTACGCGACTATACCGCCGGTATGGCAAAGATGCGCATGGCGATGCTCAACGATTTCCCCAGCGCATCCGGTGGCCCGATCACGCTCGAGCGGCTTGCGTTCGAACTCGAAAACGGACTCGAGAAAGACACGATCTACGTCAACGACATCGACTCGGGCAAGAAGATGGATCCGTTCATGTCGTTCGGGGGCACCGACAAGACGTACGTCGCCAACGGTCCGAACATCCTCGGCTGGGGAATGTCGGCGGCCCTCGGCGCAAAGCTCGCGCGACCCGATCGGCCGGTGGTTGCCGTCCTCGGCGACGGCGCGTTCTTGTTCGGCGGCCCGCAGCCCCTTTGGAGCCAGGCTCGCTACAACGTGCCGGTTACCAATATCGTGCTGAACAACTTCAGCTACAACAACGAGCGCAACCGGATTTGGACGTTCGTGTCGGGGCAGCAATTTAAATCCGGTCTCGACATGACGTGTTACAACGGCTCACCCGACGTCGACTTCGCCAAAGCATCACAAGCCTTCGGCGTTGAAGCTGAGACCGTCAAAGAGCCCGCGCAGATCAAAGCGGCGCTGGCGCGCGCGAAACGCGCAAACGTGGAAGGCCGGCCCTATCTGCTCGACGTCCACGTACAGCGCGACGGCGTCGGCGCCGGATCGACGTGGTACCCCCCATTCTCGGTCGCCGCCATGCGCACGCGGAAGGTATAGGGAGCAGCGATGATACGTTTACGTCTCCCGGCGTTGTTTGTCTTCGCGCTGCTCGTTGCGGTGGGAGCGGCGTCGCTGCCGCTGCGCGCGCAACAAGACAACGGCCTGCCCGCCGGCGAAGGCCGCGACATCGTTGCGGTCACCTGTACGCAATGCCACAGCATCACCGCCGTTACGCAACTACGCGAAGGCCGGGCAGCCTGGCGGCATCAAATCTACGACATGATCGAACGCGGAGCGCAGGTTTCGCCGGCGGACATCGACGTAATGGTGAACTATCTCGCAACGCATTTCGGTCCCGGCATCCCGTTTCCGGGACCAACCCCCGTCCACATCACGCTACCGGCCGGCGCCGGTCAGACGATCGTCGATAGCCGCTGCAGTCTCTGCCACGGCATCGATCGCGTCGTCGCGGTAAAACGCACGCACGCGCAATGGACCGGCATCGTCAACCGGATGGTCTACCTCGGAGCGCCGATCACGCCCGACCAGACCAAGACGGTGCTCGACTACTTAAACGCGAATTTCGGCGCATGAACAACTCCGCCTCGTCGTTCTTGCGCGTTTGCGCTGCGTTCCTCGCCATCGTGCTGGCCGGCGTGCCGTGCGCCGGCCGCGCGCAAGATGCCGCGCTAAAAGTGGCGACGATTCCGATCGATACCGGGGCGGAAGCGTTCTATGCGCTCGACCAGGGCTTCTTCAAGAAGAACGGCCTCGATGTGTCGATCGAACGCATCACCAACGGGCCGGCAATTGCCGCCGCCGTTGCGTCCGGCGCGGTCGACGTTGGCTTCTCGAACCTCGTGTCGCTGGCGATCGCGTTCAAGAAGGGCGTACCGATCACGCTGATCGCGGCAGCCGGCATGTACAGCTCGAAGGCGCCGACGACCACGTGCATGGTGGCGTTGAACTCGCCGATCAAATCGGCGAAAGATCTCAACGGCAAAATCTTTGCCACCAATGGTCTGAAGAACATCGGCGAGTTTGCCCCGCGCGCCTGGATCGACAAGAACGGCGGCGACTCATCGACGGTGAAGTTCGTCGAGATGCCGTTCCCCGATATGGCCGGTGCGTTAACGCAAGGCCGCATCGACGCAGCCGTGATGGCCGAACCGACGATGACCGAGAGTAAGGGGCAATCGCGCTTCTTTTCCAACTGCTACGACGGCATCGGATCGAGCTACATGATCGGCGCCTACTTCGCGACGACGTCGTGGGCCGCCGCGCATCCGGATCTCGTGCGCAAGTTTCAAGCATCGATCCGCGATACCGCGATCTGGGCGAACAAGAACCCGCTCTTGAGCGCTGCGATTCTCGCGCGCGAGTCGAAGATGAACCCCGACATCGCCGCCAAGATGTTTCGCGCGGTGTATCCGGAGCGTCTCGAAGCCTCTGCGATTCAACCGGTTATCGACGTCACCGCGAAGTACGGCGCCTTGCCGGCGTCGTTCCCCGCGACCGATATGATGTACCAGGGCCGCTAGCGCGTCGCTGCGAGTTCCGCGTCGTTCACCATGAGCCGCGAATCGACGTCGGTCGTCGAAACGCGGCGCACGTCGCGGCGCTGATCCATCGGATAGCGTAAGCCGCGGTGCATCGTGCAGCGGTTATCCCACAGCACGAAGTCGCCCGCTTGCCACGTGTGGCGATAGACGAACTGCGGTTGTGCGGCATGTTCGGTAAGTTCGAAGAGCAGTAAGCGCGCTTCGGGAACCGGCCAGCCGAGGATGCGCGACGCGTGCGAGGCCAGGTAGAGACTCGTGCGCTCGGAACCCGCGTGCACGTGAACGATCGGACGCCATACCGGCTGCATCGCCTCAACCGCGGGAACGTTGCCTTCAAAGCCGAGGACGCGCCGCGAGTGGATGAAGGCGTGCTCCGTGACGAGGCCGTCGAGCGTGGCCTTCACCTCGGGCGCGAGCGCGTCGTAGGCCGCGCGCAAGTCGGCGAATTCGGTTTCGCCGCCGGTAGCCGTCGCCTCGCGGCACGAAAGCATCGAGTAGCGCGCCGGCGTCGACTTGAACGAGCTATCGGTGTGCCACAATTGATTGGCAAGCGAAAAGAGATGGGGCTCGTCGGAGCGCTCGAAGATCTCGCCGTCGTCGTTGATGTTCGCGAGGTCGACGAGTCCGGGGACGCCCAGCCGTTTGCGCCGCGCGCTCGTTGTCGCTTCGACCGTGCCGAAACGCCGCGCAAACGCGAGCTGGCGGTCGTCATCGAGATGCTGCCCGCGCAACACGACGACCGCGTAGCGATCGAGCGCGGCGTGGATCTCGGCGATCTCACCGTCGGTCGGGCCGGCGCCCGCATCGACTCCGCTAATGCGGGCGACGAACTCCGGTTTTAGTATTTCAACAATCATCAGATGCTCATAATCAATCGGCTTTGGTCCATCGGTTCGGTATAGCTCAAGAGTCCGAGCTGCGCGAAGAGACGCTGCATGTCCATCAACGTCTTCACGTCGACCGTCAGGCGCGCGTCGATCTCATACCGCGGCGAGCGCGCGATTTCGGCCGCCGGCTGTTGCACGTACTTCGCGAGCGTCGCGACGGTGTCGGGCGCATAATACCCCGCACCGGCAATTGCCGCCGCTGCCCGGCGGATGGCCCGCATCGCGGCACTCGCCAGCACGCGATCGTGGATCAGCCGCGAACCGAAGAATATCCCCGAGCCCGAAATGCCGGCGGGGGGATAGGCAAAGATGTGCGCCAGTTTCTGCGCTTCGAACGCTTCCATTTGCGGCGAACCGCTGTAGATCGCATCGATCGACTTGTTCTGCAGCGCGGTCGCCTGATTCGGCAGCGTGAGTGCCACGACCGAAATATCGCGCATACTCAGGCCCGCCGGCTGCAGCATGCGCGTGACGTAGTACGTCGCCGTCGAAGCGAGACCGCCGGTCCAGCCGAATTTCAACCCGCGCAGTTGGGCGAGCTGTTTTACGCCGCCCTCGGACCAGAGATCGTATCGCACCAGCAGGGCGGTCGGCGAATTGCCCGACTTCGGCGTATACGCGGTGGACGCGACGTAGCGCACGTCGAGTCCGCGGTCGATCGCGTTATAGTAGCCGGCCGAAAGACCGGCGGTCACAACGTCGATGCGCCCCGTTGCCGCTAGCGCCATCGCATCGAGGCCGGCGCCGATCGGCGAGAGCGAGACGTCGAACCCTTCGGCCGCAAAATAACCGCGATCCGCGGCCACAAACACCGGCGCGCCGAGCGCCCCCGCGAGATACGCGACGTTCAGCGGCCGCCGCTCCTGCGCGCGCAGCGGCACGGTCGCCGCAACGTTTGCGAGAACGGTACCGGCGACAAACGCCGCCCGCTTCACGGCAGGCGCCGGATGCGGAGAATCTTCACCGGTACGTTCAACATTTGTCCCGCGCCGGGCATGCGCGCGATCTGACGCACCAGCTCCATGTTTTTGGTGACATGCCCGAACGCCGCATAGCCCGGCTGCGTGTCCGAGCCATCGAGCCGCGCCTGATCGCCGTCGCAAATGAAGAACTCGGAAGTGGCGGAGTTCGGCTCCTGCGTGCGTGCCATCGAGATCGCGCCGTCGGTGTTCTTCACTCCGGTTTTGAACGGCGTCTCGAGCGGAATCGCCGGGTCGTTGTCTTTTTCACGGGTCTTGTTCCCGCCCTGAATGACGAACGACGGTACCGCACGGAAGAACGTGCCGCCGTCGAAGAATTTCTCGTCGATCAGATGCAGAAAGTTCTTGGTCGTGATCGGTGCGTGAACCGGATCGAGCACGACATCGATCGTGCCGAGGTTCGTAACGATTGCGATGTTGACGTCGGCGGCAGCGTTCGCGGGCAACGGTCCGGTGGCGAGTCCTCCGGTGAGCGTAAGCGCGGCGATGAGTATGGCGAGGATGGGCAGTCGGTTCATACCGGGGGCTACCCGCCCGTCGCCGCTTCTCCCTTCGCGCTCAGCGCTCGATCATCGTCATCATCGCTTCACTATAACGCTCGCCTGCGACGGTCGCCTCCAGCGCACCGAGTTCGCGCAGATCGCTTGCGTCCAGACGGATGTCGACCGCCCCGGCGTTTTCCTCCAGATACCGGACGCGCTTCGTTCCCGGGATGGGAACCATATCGTCGCCCTGCGCGAGGACCCAGGCAAGCGCAATCTGCGCAGGCGTCGCATCGTGCCGCGCCGCCACGCGCTTCACCACATCGACGAGCGCTTCGTTCTTCTTCACGTTCTCCGCGCTGAAGCGCGGCGTGGTCCGGCGAAAATCGTCGGCCTCCAGCCCCTCGAGCGTCACCGCGCCGGTGAGAAATCCGCGACCGAGCGGGCTGTACGGCACGAAGCCGATGCCGAGTTCGCGCAGTACCGGCAGCACGCGCGCTTCTACGCCGCGCTCCCAGAGCGAATACTCGCTTTGCAACGCGCTGATCGGATGCACGGCGTTCGCGCGCCGCAGCGTCTCGGGGCCGACTTCTGAGAGGCCGAGATAGCGAACCTTGCCCGCCCTGACGAGTTCTTTCATCGCGCCGACCGTATCTTCGATCGGCACGTTCGGATCGCGCCGGTGCTGGTAATACAAGTCGATCGTGTCGATACCCAAGCGTCCGAGAGACGCCTCCGCGACCTTCTTGACGTTCGCCGGCGAACCATCGACGCCGCGCTCGCGGCCTTCGCCGAACGAGAACCCGAACTTCGTTGCGATGACGACTTGGTCGCGGCGGCCGGCGATCGCCCGTCCGACGAGCAGCTCGTTGGTAAACGGCCCGTAGATCTCGGCCGTGTCGAGAAACGTGATACCGAGATCGATTGCCCGGTGGATCGTCGCGACTGCTTCGGTTTCATCGGCCGCTCCATAGGCGTAGGTCATGCCCATGCAACCGAGGCCGAGCTCCGACACCGACAGCCCCTGGGTTCCGAGTTTGCGCTGTTTCATATCCCGACTATACCCGGAAAGGACAGCGCATGAAATCCGCATCCACGCGCGAAGGGCCCCTCATGACCGTCTTCGACATGGATTCGCACCTGCGGGAATCGTACGTCATGGACCAGGCGTTTGCGCTCGACGGCGAGTTCGCACAACTTCGCCCGGTGCGCCTCAACGCCGAGACCGGTTTCAAGGCCAAGTTCAAACACGAACTGCGTCCGTTTCCAAAACGCGTGAACGAAAGCTTTCTTCACGATTTCGTCTACGATCCCGATGTGAACTGGGAAGGCGGCGAAGTCGCGCGCCGCCAGCAAGGCGGGATCGACATGGATTTCCGCATGCGCGATAACGAGCGCGAAGGCGTCGACGTGCAGTTCATGTTTCCGACCCTGATCATGATCCCGTGCATGACCGAAGGCCCGCTCGGCGCCGCGCTCGCGCACGCCTACAACACGTGGACGCACGGTCTCGCCAAGAACTCCGGCGGGAAACTACGGCCCGTTGCGGTGCTGCCGTGGGCGTATCCCGAAGGCATGGTCGCCGAACTCGAACGCTGCGTGAACGAACTCGGCTTTCAGGCGGCGCACGCGATGCCGTACGTGTCGACCGAGAAAACCAAGCTCACGATCGACAACGAAGCCTACTATCCGTTCTATGCGGCGCTCGAGCGGCTGAACATTCCGCTGATGCTGCACCCGAACTCGCAGGGCGACTTGATCAACCTCTACGACAATTTTTACGCGATGCACGTGCTCGGACGGCCGTTTAATTGCACGGCCGGTTTGGTCGCCTTGACCATCGGTGGAATTTTCGAGCGCTTCCCGGGTCTTCGCGTTGCATTCTTTGAATGCAGCGCCGAGTGGATTCTCTATTGGATGCACCGCATGGATGACGACTACCGCAAAATGCGCAACGGCCTCGCGCCGAAGATCACCCGCATGCCGTCGGAATACGTCAAGAAGCACTGTTGGGTAACGTGTGAAGCCGACGAGCGCGATCTCGCCGGCACGATCCGCGGCTTCAGCGGGAACCGCATTCTGCTCGCGAGCGATTACCCGCACTTCGACTCCGAATATCCCGGCACGGTCAAAGAGCTCCGCGAACGCACCGACATCACGCCTGCGCAGAAAGAAAAAATCCTCACGCACAACGCGCTGGAGTTCTTGCAGATTTAATGCGGTCGCGGGCCTGGCTGTGTGCGGCGGCATTGATTGCCGCCGGCTGGTTCGCTCCGGCGCCCGTAACGGCGCAAACGCTGCCCGTCGTTCGGGTAGCGACGACGCTCAACGATTCGGGCGCCGAAGTGTACTACGCGCAAGATATGGGCTTCTTTGAAAAGGCCGGACTGCACGTTGAAATCGTGACGCTCAACAGCGCCGGCCTGCTCGGTTCGAGCGTGGCATCGGGGGCGCTCGACTTCGCCGAGACCGGCCTCTCCGTTATTGCAACGGCGCACCAAAAAGGCTTGCCGTTCGTGATCGTTGCGCCGGCCGGTCAGTATTCCAGTAAGGCGCCCACAACCGCCCTCGTTGCGTTGAAGAACTCGCCGCTTAAAAGCGGCAGCGACCTCAACGGCAGAACGATCGCGGTGCGCGACATCAACAGCCCGGCGTATGTCGGCGCGCGCATCTGGATCGATCAGAGCGGCGGCGATTCGAAGAGCGTGAAGTTCGTCGAAGTTCCCGATTACGATGTGGCCGGCGCGCTCGCGCAAGGCCGGATCGACGGGGCCGTAATCTCCGAACCCGATCTGCAAAATGCCCTCGCCGCCGGAACGGTCCGCGTCGTTTCGTTCGTCTACAACTCCGTCGCGAGCGACTTTCTCCTCGGCGCCTACTTCACCACGACGTCATATGCGCAAACGCATCCGGAGATCGTTCGTGCGTTCGCCATCGCCCTGGCGCAAACGGCCCGGTGGGCCAACGCGAATCCGAAACTCTCGGCCGCAATTTTGAGCAAATATGCAAAGTCGCACGTCGACCCGGCAATGCCGCGCGTCGTCTACGGTGAACGCGCAACCGCGGCGCTCGCCCAACCGGTGATCGATGCGGCCGCAAAATACGGGCAGCTCACGGCAACCTTTCCAGCAGCCGAGCTCTTCGCGCCCGGGACCTTGAAGTAGTCCAAGCGCGCTTCAAATCAACGTCGTGTCGCCGGCGCACGTTCGCGCTGCGATTACGTCGTGAACGTGGTCTTCGATCCACGTCACGAGCGAACGCACCAGGACCGCGACTTCGCGGCCCGATTCCGTCAACGTATACTCCGTGTGCGGCGGAACGACGGGACGGCTCGTCCGCGTAATCAGCCCATCGAGTTGTAACTCGCGTAACGCCTGGGCGAGCATCTTCTCCGAGATCCCGTCGATGCGTGCGCGCAACTCGGAGTACCGCAACGTACCGCCTTGCAGCGCCATGAGCACGAGGCCGCCCCAGCGTCCGGTAACGTGCCCGAGCACGTTTCGCGCCGGGCAGCGGCGATCGAAGATATCCGCCTGCGGCAGTGTTTCCTCGATAAGCAACGGAGTCTCCTAACTAACGAAAAGGTAAGTACTTCCGTTTTGATAGTTTTGTGCCTAGACTGCCTTATGGCGATACAACCGGTTGCCCTTGTTACGGGTTCGTCGAGCGGCATCGGCGCCGCGATCGCATCGCGGCTTGCGAGCGACGGCTATCGCGTCTTCGGCGGCAGCCGCCGCGGCGAAAGTCCCGCGGGAACGGAGGCGCTCGCGCTCGACGTCTGTTCCGACGATTCGGTGCGGGCGTGCGTGGGTGCGGTCATCGAGCGTACCGGCCGGATCGACGTCTTGGTAAACAACGCCGGCCAACTGATCGCCGGCGCCATCGAAGAACTTACGCTCGAGCAAGCGCGCTCGCAGTTCGAAACGAACTTCTTCGGCGTCGCGCGTACCGTACTCGCGGTGTTACCGCATATGCGTGAAGCGCGCAGCGGAAAGATCGTCACGCTCAGTTCCCTGGCCGGGCTCGTACCGGTGCCGTTTTGGGGATACTACAACGCCAGCAAGTTCGCCGTCGAGGGCTTCTGCGAAACATTGCGCGCCGAAGTGCAGCCGTTCGGCATCGCCGTCGCGATGGTCGAACCGGGCGCGATCGGTACGTCGCTCTTCGCTCAACCGCGTGGCGCGAAGATGGACGCGTACACGCCGTGGCGCGATCGCGCATTGCAAACGATGAAGAACTTCGAGACCAAAGCGCCGTCACCCGACGTCGTCGCGCGCGCCGTCGCCGGGATCATCGCAAAGGCACACCCGCCGCTCCGCACGCTCGTCACGACGGAAGCGCATGCGTTTACCACGATGCGCCGGCTGCTGCCCGGCGGACTGTTCGAATCGCTGGTCCGCTTCGGCTTCGCACTCGACCGCTGACGCTAGTGTAGAAGCAAGTCGCTCGCGGGAAACGCCGTAAACAGGCCGTAGTGCGCCGCGACGTCGATCTGGGGCTGAATTGCCGCCGGTGAGAGCTGGTCGGCAAACCGCGTGCGCACCATCGATGCGAGCGTCGCCGGGTCGAGTTTCATATCGCGCGTGAGCATGTCCGCGCTCGCAGCCGGATTCTGCGTTGCCCACGCGCCCGACGCGCGGATCGCGCTTGAGAATTTTGCGACGACGTCGGCGTGCGTGCGTGCCCAGGCAGACGTTGCAAACCAGCCGCTGATCAGGAACGAATGCGCGATCGTATCGAACGCGTACGCGAGCACGCGCGTCGTGCGCTTGTTGCTCGAAATGAACGGCTCCGTTACCCAGGCCGCGTCGATGCGTCCGGCCGCGAGCGCGTCGGCCATAGCTGGGAACGGCAACTCGAGAAACTTCACCGACATCGAATCGCCACCGTTGCGGTCGATCCAGATGCGCGGCGCATACTCCGAGATCGTCTTGAGCGCCGGAATTCCGACCGTCTTGCCGGAGAGATCCCGCGCAACGCGAATCGCCGAGGCCGTGGGCACGATGAGCGCGGCGATTTGCGCCGCCGGATCGTGCACGTTGCCGGGAGCGATCATCACGAACGGGATACCGCGTGCATGCGCGATCGCAATCGAGAGTACGGCACTGAACCCGACATCGATGCTGCCCGATGCGACGGCTTCCGCGATCGCCGATGAGTTGACGATCGGCACGATCGCGACGTCGAGGCCGGCCTTCGCGAAATAGCCCTGCTCTTTGGCAAAATAAACCTCGGCCGCGGCCTCGAACGGCGGCGTGCCGACCCGGATGGTTGCGGGCGTCTGGGCGCCGAGGGCAGACGGTGCGGCCGCAATTGCAGCGAGGGTCAATACGAGCGCTTCACGGCGATGCATGGCGAAAGCTTTCCGTTGCCTATCGGCGTCTCCCCGTTCCGGCGCCCGGCACGAATCGCGTCCGGTATGAGTTACAGCGGGCATGCCGGACAAACGTACCATCGTCATCACCGGAGCCAGCTCGGGCTTCGGTCTCCTAACCGCTAAAGCGTTCGCCGCCGACGGCTGGCGCGTGTACGCCACGATGCGGGCCCCGCAGGGGCGCAGCGCGCCGCTGGCAGCGGAATTGCGCAGCGCGGGCGTCGGCGTCGTGCAACTCGACGTCACGGACGATGCGTCGGTCGCTGCGGCCGCAAAGACCATTCACGCCGAGGTGCCGGCCATCGACGTGCTCGTGAACAACGCCGGCGGCGCGTACTTTGGAATCGAGGAAGCGTACACGCCGGCCCTCGTCGAGCAGCAATTCGCGACGAACGTCTTCGGGCCGCTGCGCGTGAACCGCGCGTTTCAGCCTGCGATGCGCGCCCGCAAGAGCGGGCTCGTCGTGTATCTCTCATCGGTCGTCGGGCGCATGATCGTACCGTTCGGCGGGATCTACACCGCATCGAAGTGGGCGCTCGAAGCGCTGGCGGAAACGTCGTCCTACGAACTCGCGCCGTTCGGCATCGATGTCGCGATCGTCGAACCCGGTGCCTTCGCAACGGACATTTTCTCCAAAACGGCCGGCGCCGACGACGCAGCGTGCATCGCATCGTACGGCGATGTCGCCCGGGTCGCAGCAGGCCAGGCCGCAAGGGTCGAGGCGGGCTCCGTTGGGCGCGATCCGAACGACGTCGCCCGGGCGATCTTGCAATTGGCGAACGCGCCCGCCGGAACGCGCCCGCTGCGCACCGTCGTGCCGAACCATCCGGCCGTCGATGCGATCAACGCGGCGCTCGCGCCGATTCAAGCAAAGATCATCGAGGCCATGTCGGCGCCGGCCGCAACGCAACCGCGCTGATCATTTGCTGCGCGTCCAGCGGTTTGTCGATAATGCCGTACTTGAGCGCGGCATCGATGACGGGCTGGATGTCTTTGACATCGACGACCGCCCCCACGTAGGAGCGGGTCATGCCGGCGAGTACGGCCGGTTCGAGGCCCCAGAACGGCGCCGTCACCGGTACGGTTTCGGCGTGATGAGCGTTCGTGTAGGTCGCCGCTTGCTGGATGATCTGGACGTAGCGCGCGAGCGGTTCGCGATTTTTTTCGATGTAGGCTTCGGTTGCGAACCAGGCCGTGATCATGAAGCGTTTCGCGATCGCGTCTTCCGGCCGGCTCAGGATCCGCACTTTTCCGCTGGCGGCCACGTTGCCGAAGTACGGATTGCTCAGCGTCGCCGCGGCGACGCGCCCGTCCAGCAGCGCGGCCAGCACCGCGACGCTCGGCAGTTCGACGAAGCGCACGGTCTTCGAGTCGCCGCCGTTTGCATCGATCCACGCGCGCGACGACGTTTCCACGATGTCGCGCAGCGACGGCGTCGGCATGATCTTGCCGTTGAGATCCTTCGCACTCACGATCGGCGAGTCTTTAAGTACGACCATGCCGGAGATCGGGGCTTCGCTCAGCCAAATCTCACCGGGTGCGATCAGCTTGAGTGGAACACCGTGATTGCGCGCGCTGATCAGCGGCAAGAGACTCGATTTCCCTATATCGAGCGCACCGCCGACGACGGCCGCCGTCACGGCCGATCCGGAGGTGAACTTTTGGATGTCGATGCTCAGCCCGGCCTTCGCGAACATGCCGCTGTGCTGCGCCCACAAGACCGGCGTTACATCGTCCGCAGCGTTCGATCCGAGCTGCATTGCGAACGGCGCCGTTTGCGCGTCCGCGGGCTGCAGCGCCGCGCGCGCGACGGCCAGCGCTGCCAGCGACGCGGCGAAGTTACGCCGCCGCACGTTCCGGATGCGCGGCATCGACGATGCCTTCCCAGTACAGCTTCCACACATCGAGATTCACACGGCACGCCTCGACGACTTGGTCTTCCATCTTTAGCTCTTTGGCATATTTTCCGACCGTCTGCCAGCCCAGGTTCGAGTGCTCGACGTCGGCGATCGAATGAACTTTGAAAAACGCGAGTTGATCGTCGCGCAACCCGAACGCCTCGGCATACTGGACGCGGCGTACGCCGGAGTGTCCGACCTCACGAAAGAGACCGGTGCCATATCCCGGCACATTGGCGCGTTCGGCACACGTATTTGCCACGAGTCCCTCGAGCCAATGACGGTTACGCGTCAACGTCTCCCACGCCAGCCACGCGATACGCGTCGTGCGGATCGGTTCGGCCGCACGAATCTCCTCGATCGTCATACCGATCGATACGCCGAGTTCCTCGATGATCTGCCAGTGCGCCTTACCTTCGCCATGTTCGTGATCCGCAATCAGCTCCTCGGCCGATGCGCCGATGATCTTCATGCGGATGTCCCAATGCGGGCAGTTGGTAGCGACGGCCAGTTTCATCACCGAGTTGCGAATACGCGTGTTCAAGCGGTGCTGCTTGATCCACATCTTCGCGATCTCCGGCGTGGGATAGGCGGCGTAAAAGCGGTTCGCCTTCACGTATTCATCGACGACTTCATCGAGACGCTCGAGTACATCCATAACCGGCCCGTTTCGCTGCGACCCCGACTTTTGCCGTTTCTCGAGGCCGCCCCCGGGGCGGACAATGGGCGGATGAGTCAGCAAGCGATTCGAGCCGGGAGCTTTACTCCGAGCGCACCGGCCGCTACGGCCTTCGGCGTCCTCGTCGCGATCAGTTTCTGCCATTTCAGCAACGATCTGCTGCAATCGCTGCTGCCGGCAATCTATCCCAACTTGAAAATCGCGCTCGGGCTCAGTTTCGCACAAGTCGGCTTCGTCACGTTGGCCTATCAAATCACGGCATCGCTCTTGCAACCGCTGATCGGATTGTTCGCCGATAAGCGGCCCACGCCGCTCGCGCTGCCGCTCGGCACGCTCTTCGCGATGGCGGGCCTGTGCGTTTTGGCGGTGAGCCACAATTACGCGATGCTCATTCTCGGCGCATGCTTGCTCGGCGTGGCATCGTCGGTATTCCATCCCGAAGCATCGCGCGTTGCGCGAATGGCATCGGGCGGCAAGCCGGGCCTGGCGCAGTCGGTATTCCAAGTCGGCGGAAACCTCGGTTCGGCGCTCGGTCCGCTTGCCGCGGCGCTGATCGTCGTGCGCTCGGGTCAAACGAGCCTCGTCTTCTTCGCGCTGTTCGCGCTCTTCTCAACCGCCGTATTATGGTTCGTCGCGCGCTGGTATCGCAATCACGGCATCGCGCGGCTGGCGGCCGCGACGCGCAGCCTCACGCGCGACGGCGCGTTTCCGCGTTCGACCGTCGTCACCGGCATCACGATCTTGCTGGTGCTGATCTTCTCGAAGTATTTCTATCAGGTCAGCTTGACGAACTATCTGACGTTTTATTTGATCGAACGCTTCGGCGTCTCGGTGCAAGCCTCGCAGTTGCATCTGTTCATGTTCGTCGCTGCAATTGCAGTCGGCACGATTGCCGGCGGTCCGCTCGGCGACCGGTTCGGACGCAAGTACATCATTTGGTTTTCGATTCTGGGCACGCTGCCGTTTGCGCTCGCCTTACCGTACGCGAGCCTATTCTGGACCGGGCCGTTAACGATCGCGATCGGTTTGATCCTTGCCTCGGCGTTTCCGGCGATCGTGGTGTACGCGCAAGAATTGGTGCCGGGCAAAGTCGGCGCGGTCTCGGGGATGTTCTTCGGTTTTGCGTTCGGCATGGCAGGCCTCGGTGCGGCCGTACTCGGGCTTCTCGCCGATCGCACCGGCATCGAGACCGTATACAAGATCTGCGCGTTTCTGCCGGCGATCGGCCTCCTCGCCGCCTTCTTGCCACGAATCGAACGCCCGCAAGCGGACTAGTATTGCGGTGGCCCGCAGTTGTAATCCAGCGTCGTACTGCACACGCGGAGGTCAACGTGGGTGGTCGCCGCCCCGACGGTAACCGGAAAACGCTGCGGGGGCACGTCGTCGGAGGAAACCAGTAAGGTCGCGTGACCCGCCTTCAGTCCGCTCAACCGGAAGCTGCCGTCGGCCCGCGACGTTGCATGCGCCGCACCGAGTTCCACGCGAACGCCCGGCAGGGGCTGCCCCGTGGTCCTATCCGCGACGGACCCGAGGAGCACCGAAAGCATCCACGACGTGACGAGCAAAGAGCGTGCGCGCATGGGGGCAGTTGTACGATTCTTTGGGCCTTTTGCCTCCGTGAATCTCCCGCCGTCCCGTGCGGGTCGTTCCACATACGATGGCCTCAACCGGAGCATATACCAGCGACGTCGCCTTTACCGATACGGTGAAGCGCATACAAGCCGAACGCGGTTCGCGCAAATCCTATGCACGGATGGAAGAGACGCGCGGCGGCTTCGCCGGTTCGATCACGCCGGAAATTGCCGCCTTCATTGCCGAAGCAAGCAGCGCATATCTGGCCACCGCCAACGCCGCGGGTCAACCGTACGTGCAGCACCGCGGCGGGCCGCCGGGCTTTGTCAAAGCTCTCGATCCAAAGACCCTTGCGTTTGCGGACTTCGCCGGCAACCGGCAATACATCACGACGGGCAACTTGGCGGAGAACGATCGGGCCTTTCTGTTTTTGATGAACTACGCCGAGGCCGAACGCATCAAGATCTGGGGCCGCGCCCGCGTCGTTCCCGCCGATCCGGAACTCACAAGAACGCTGGTCGACCCGTCGTACGACGCGCGCATCGAGCAGGCGATCGTGTTCGACGTGACGGCCTGGGACGCGAATTGTTCGCAGCACATCCCGAAGCTGGTCGACATCGAACACGTCAAGCACACGGTCAACGTACTCGGCGAGCGGATAAGCTATTTGGAAAAGACGTTACGCGACGCCGGCGTCGCGTTTGCCGAAAAGACCTAGTTCTCTCGCTCCCATGTAACGATCGAACGGACGACGCGATTGCCGAGGTTCGGATTCGGCACGGCAGGCGAGGTAAGGATGAGGCGGTTGCCGTCGATTTGGAACGAACGCGTGACGTCGGTTCCGACTTGCGCCTCCGACCACGACGCTTCGACGCGCGTAACGATTTTATCGCCTTCGAAATGGTAGCGCCCGGTGTACGACGTCATCGTGCTTAGCGCTGCTGCTTTTTCAGCGTCGTTCGCCGGCGGCTTGCGGCCTTCGGCCGTGGAGATGATGATCCACTGACCGGTCGGTAGAATCACCATGCGGCCCTTCGGATGTTCTCCGAAGGGCAAGATCTGCTCTTTGGTCGCGGGATCTTCATAGATCAGCGACACCGCTTTCCAGCTGCCCACGATGCGGTTGTCGTCGGCCGATGCCGGGACGGCACACGTCGCGCACCACAGCGCCGCAAGAAGGGCAACGACGATCTTCATCGTCCCTTACTGCGCTTTGGCTGCGGCGAACTTCGCGAAGAGGTCCATTGCCGTCGTTTCGATCTCGTCGAACTCGTTCACCGGGACCGTCGCGAGCATGCGCTTCTCGCGCACGAAGTCTTGATGCTGGCGATACGCTTCCTGGGCGGCTTCTTCGTTGTCGGTGGTTTTCTTGAAATGTTCGAGCATCGAGAGCGGCAGCGGGTTGTTCGCCTGCAGCGCTTTGCGGATGTCGAACTCTTTGCCGGTACGGGTGAAATCGAAGACGCCGTCGAGGATGTTTTCCAACCGCCGGTCGTAGGGCAGGGCGTAAAGCTGCTTGCGCGTGTCGCGAAGTATGAAATACGCATCCGGGCCGAACTGATCGACGCGTACGAAGATCACGCCGCTAATCGGGAGCGGGAACTTCTTGATGTCTTGTTCGCCGAAGGCGCGCAGGCGAAGTTCTTCGTTGGACACCTTACCGGACGTTAACCGCGCCGCGTAGGAATCGCGCTCGGCAGTGATCTCGTCGACCTTGGTGCGCACGCTCGCGAGCTCCTCATCGGCGTGAATCTCGGCGATCCACTTTTCCGACTCGGTGACCTCTTTCACGACCTGCGGTGCGCGCTCGACGGCCTTCTGCAATTCGACGTCGACCTGGTTTTCGTTGTGCTCGATCCGGCGGATGTTACTCGCTGCATTTTCGGCCGCGCGCCAGGCCTCGTGGGCTGCGTGGTAGAGCTTGTTCGCCGCGCCGAAACTCTTCATGTTTTCCATGACCGACGGCTCGACCAAACGCGTCTTTTTAACGTGCTGCGGGTAGCCCTTACGGTAAGCTTCGCGCGCCGTTTCCGCGGCCTCGGTGAGGCGCGTCCACTCCTCGTTGGCCTCTTCCAGCTCTTCGTTCAGCTCGTCACGCTTCGAGGACGCGTTGCGGCGGACCGAACCTTCATGCTCGGACGCGAAGTCTTTGATGCGCCGCTCGATCATCGATTTGTATCGGGCCAGGACGCGATCGTCTTCGCGAAAGTTCGGAACGGTCGGCGGGGGAGGACCTTCAGGCTTTGTTTCGGATGTTGTCATGGCGTTGCTCGGTATCTGATTGAACAGGAGGCTGAATGATCTTTTCGATCACGTGCCTTGCCATTTGCGGCAATAATAACGCTCCGTAAGGCATTACGCAACTTATTTCCGGCCGTTTTTGTCAATTATCGGATATTACTTCGCGCACCCTGTGTTGCGAAATCGACACAAATCGAACCCTGCCAGGAATCGCTGCAATGCCCGGCAACTTTGCTTGAAACTTTCTTTCTCAAGGGGGCTTCAGGGGTGATTTGTTTCAAATCTTGGCGCAGCGCTGTGTTCCTCGTCACGCTACTTGCCGGCGCGGTTGCACTTCCGGCAGCTGCTGATACCCAAGACACCGGCTGGCTGCAGTACGGAAACACGGTCGACGGCCATCGCTTTAGCCCGCTGACGGGCATCACGCCGGCCAGTGTCGGCAAGATCAAGCTCGCCTGGTCGAAACAACTCGGCACCCCGATCTCGATGGAAGGCACGCCGATCGTCAAGGGTGACACGATGTACGTCACCACCGGCGGCGGCGCGTTGTTTGCGCTCGACGCGCGGACAGGCGACACGAAGTGGTCGTATGTTTGGGAGAACAAAGATCAAGGGAAACCGTGCTGCGGTAAGGACAGTCGCGGTGTCACGCTGGTGGGCGATATGGTCATCTTGCCGACGCTCGACGCGCATTTGATCGCGCTCGATGCCAAGACGGGTGCCGTGCGCTGGTCGACGCCTGTCGCGAACTGGGCCGACGGGTATGCCATCACCAGCCCGCCCGTCTTCGTCGATGGACTGATCATTAGCGGTATGGCCGGCGGCGAGTTTCCCACGCGCGGTTTTCTCGTGGCGCTCAATCCAAAAAACGGGAAAATAGTTTGGCGCACGTACACCGTGCCGACCAAGGACGAACCACTGGCCAAAGGCTGGGGAATGGACCCGAAAAAATCCCCGCACGGCGGCCCGACGTGGATTACCGGAACCTACGATAAGGACCTCGACACGCTCTATTGGGGCGTCGGCAACCCGAATCCCGATTTCGATCCGTCCGCGTTTCACGGCACCGATCTCTTCTATACCGATTCGCTGATCGCGCTCGACCCGCATACCGGCAAAATCAAGTGGCATTACAAATGGACGCCGCGCGACTTTTACGATTATGACGGCGTCGACGAAAGCGTGCTGGTCGATTTGCCGATCGGCGGAAAAATCGTCAAGGCGCTCGCCCACGCCGACCGCGACGGCTATTTGTTCGTGCTCAATCGCGCCAACGGCAAAGTGATCTACGTCGAGCCCTTCGTGGATCACGTGACGTGGGCGAAAATCGACCGCACGACGGGCGCCGTTCACCTCAATCCCGCGATTCAAGCGGCGGCGGACGCCGGGACGGACATCCCCTTCGCGCCGGTCAGCCTCGGCGGTAAGAATTGGCAGCCGACGGCCTACGATCCGAACCGCCATATCTTCGTCATCCCGGCACAAGAGGCGACCGGCATTTTGCACGCGACGCACACGCCGGACGTTCCGGATGAAGGCGTATCGAACACCGGCAGATTCAGCACGCCGGTGCCGCCGTATCGCGGCAGCGTCGTGGCCTACGATCTCACCACCGGCAAACAGATATGGAAAGTACACACCGTCGAAGGACAAGCCGGCGGCGTCATGATCGCCGGCGGCATCGTGTTCGACTCCGAAGTGCAAGGCTACATCCAAGCGCTCGACGAGAAGACCGGTGCGTTTCTCTGGAAGACGCCGAAGATCGGGAACGGCGGAATCACCGCGCCGCCGATCACGTACAGCGTCGGCGGCAGGCAGTATCTTGCCGTCGAAGTGGGCGCCGGCGGGTTGTGGCCTCGCATCGCCGCGAAAGAAGCGTACATGCAAGAAGTTCAGCCGGACTCCGCCGTCTACGTGTTCGCGCTTCCGCATTGATGCGGGTTCCCCACATTGCCGCGATCGCGGCGCTGCTGCTGGCGGCGATCGGTGCGAATGCACCGGCGCCGCCGGCAGCAATGTTTACCGCCGCACAAGCCCACGACGGCCTCGCTCTGTATGGCCAATATTGTTCGAAGTGCCACGCCGCCGGATTGACCGGCGGCTTAGGGCCCGATCTCTTCGGCCGCGCATTCACCGCGTCGAGCCTCTCCATGGGCGCGCTCAATGCGGAAGTGACGCGCGAGATGCCGCAAGACAATCCGGGGTCGCTGACGCCGGCGCAATACGCCGCGATCATCGCATATCTCTTGGCCGCGAATTGCTATCCGGCGGGGCCGGCAGCATATCCGGCCGACGGCCCGGTTCCCAATCGCGCGACGAAGGTCGCGACCCAAGACGGCGCAACGGCGCCGTGCGCCGCGCCCTAAGGCATTTCCCTAGCTACAAGCGATAGCGTAAGCCGAGCTGGAACGTGCGCGCGAGCGGATACCCTTGCGGCACATAACCGGCCGTGCCGTATTGCCACGGAACGGCTTGTGTTATGCCGTCGTTGGTCGGCACACCGTTGCCCGGCGTTCCCGGCGGACCGATGAGATACGGATTCCCTTGCAATCCCGTGGGCGTGCTCGTTGCGAACAGGTTGACGACATCGAATACTGCCGTCAACCGTCTCGCGATATCGCCCTCGACGTGCAGCGACACCAGCGTTTGTCCCGGCGCGCGCAGCGTATTCGGATCCGGACCTTCGGGCGTTCCGAGCGAGGCGATGTACTGATTGGTCGCCGCGTTGAACGGCAGCGACGGGTTCGCTAGGAAATAATAATTGTAACCCGGGTTGACGAAATTGTCGTTCGGGACCGCGACCGGTTTGCCGGTGACCGGATCGAACTGATAGACCATCGTGCCGTTCCCGTACGGATAACCCGACTCGTAGGAAATCGACGGCGTGATACGCAGACGCCGATGCAGGAACGCGAATTCATACGACAGCGTGGCCGTAAGATCCGGAACGTAACCCAGCGGAAAGAGATGCCCCGCCGCCACGGCCGCGGCGTTGAGTCCGTTGTACGCGAATTGCGATGCGCTCGAAGAGAACCCCCGAATCGTGTCGGCCTTCAAAGTAAGGCCGCCATTCTGAATCCACAGGTCAACGCCGTGGGCGATCAGCGAACCGGCATTCGTCGGCACGCCGACGCCGCTCGGGTTCTCACCGGCGGCAACCGCGGCGCGAAAATCGACCGGCAGCACGTCGATCCTATTGTGTTCGCGATTCGCATAGTACACTACCCGAAAGCGCGTCCGGCCGCTGCCTTCAAAGGCATAACTCATATTGTTTGCCGTCTCCGCGGCGAGCGGCACGAACGGCGCCGGATTTGCGCTATCGGTCCGGTCGGCTTCGAGCGGTTTGGGGGCGACCGTCGTGTGATCGAACGCGACGCGCAGGGCGTACGCCGGACCGATGCGGTACGCGAACGATGCGTGCGGATCGATCGCCGCAACGTCGTACGGCGTTCCGTCGCTGGGCACGATATGCGTGCGGTCGAAGCGCGCGGTCGCGGCCAGGCTCAAGCGCGGTCCGATGCTCCAGGTGTCGCCGGCGTAGACGAGACCGGTGAACAGCGTCGGGTTGGAGTTGATGAACTCATCGGCCGTTGGAACGACTTGATAGAGGAAGCTGTTGTTGACGCGATACTCGAGCCCGTAGAGCAGATGGTGGCGGTCGCTCGCAAACTGATCCACATCGAACGACGTACCGGTCTCACGACCGCCTTGCGTCGTGGCGAGCGAGATGACGCCGTCGGGATACGAGAGGTCGTCCCAGAACGGGCCGCCCGCGGTCGAGCCGAACTGCGTCTGATACACCTGAAGCCGCGAGGTCGCATGCGCGCTCGTGTGCAGCCATTGCGCCTTGAGAATGTCGTAGGTTCCGCGTAAGCCGGAAGCATACGTAACCGCGGCATTCTTATTCGTCTCGCCTGGAAAGACCGTGACGGCTCCGTCGAACGCGCCGACGGTTTCGCCCGGATACGGCGAGTCGTATTGCTGATAATTCGCTTCGCCCGAGAGCGCGACAAATGAGAAATCGTCGGCTTGCCCGGGGCGAAAGTGGATGTTGCCGGCGAACGAGGCCGCGCCGCGCGTTTGCAGCGAGAGCCCATACGTTGCCGCCTCCGACGGATAAAACGTGTGACCGTCGCCGTACGAAAAGTACTCGCTCGAAAGCGTCGTCGCGAGCGCGAAGCGCCAACGCAGATCTTGCGTCGCCCATTGATGCTGCACGGCGAACCGCTGCGCGAGCGTACCGATGCCGTCGGTCAGTTCGATCGACGTACGGCTGGGATAGGTGCCGGTGAGCGGGATCTGGTCGACGATGCCGCCGAGCGCGTTGTCGCCCTGATTGGTAAAGCCCGCCAGCGTTGTCGATGTCGCGGCGACGCCGGTCGTCGAGAGTTGCGCGCCGACGATGTTGCCGCCGGGTTCGGCGATCAGCCCCTGCGGAATCGGCACGGAATCGTAATCGAACACGACGTCGTCGACTTTGCCGCCGCGCAGAATCGCGTTGCCGAACGTATCGAGGTTGACGCCGGGGACGGCGGAGATCGTGCCTTGCACCGTCCCGCCGGTATAGGCCGCTAGGCCCGAGACGTTAGCGTCGAGCCGGCCGCCGTTCCCGGTAATGACGAAGCGTTCCACGGTCGAACCGATAGCGATCGGCGTAACCGACGAGCGTACGCTGCCGATTGTGGCGAGCGCCGGCGTGAGACGAACGGCCAGCGACGGCGCGCCGGCCGGAAGTGCCGTAATGCCGCTTTGCACGGCGGTGTCGAAGCCGCGTGCCTCAATCGAGATCGTGTACGTATCCGGGACGACGCCGAGCAGGCGAAACGCGCCGCGCGCGTCGGTACGCGCATCGTAGCGGCCGGACGGCGACACCGCGGCGACGCGCGCGTCCGCAACCGCGCCGCCTTGCGTCGAACGTACGATGCCCGAGATCGTCGCCGTGGTCGATTCGGCCGCTTCGCCGCGTGTCGCCGCAATGGTAAGGATGAACGCAAGCGTTGCGAAGGCTTGCATGAAGTCCTTACTGAGTTGTCTTAGCTCCACCACGCGTTCTCTTCTCTACAAGGAAGCGGATGACTGCGAACCCATGCGCCTCAACAACAGCATAGCGGAGCGCAACCGCGGGTATAGCCCGATCATGAGAGCGACCTGGAAACCTCATGAAAAGCACGGGCACCTGACGACGCAGAGCGATCTCCCCGACAGCGTCTACGCCTTTCCGAAGCAGCGCAAAGAGCCCCTCACCGATGCGCGGCACGTACGCAACGCCATCGCGCGATTCGATCAGGTTGAGGGCGTGACGAAGGCTGAACGCGACCTCGCCCTGGCAAACATCCGCAAAGCGGCGAAATACTACGATATCGAGCTCACGGCCGAGCCGGCGGCACATTAACGGGGAGGGTTCGGCGGCACCGGCGCTTTAGGTAGGCGGCATGAAACTGTGGACGTCGCTTGCCATTGCGTGCATCGCTTTCGCCATGGCCGCTCCCGGCGTGGCGGGCGCACAAAGCGCGCCCGGCAAGGCACTCGCGTACCGGGTGTTCGCCGACGTCGTCGCGGCGCGCATTTGCATTCCGCGCAATACGTTCAACCCGGGCGACACGATCGTGTGGCGGGCGGAAATTCAAGACCCCGCCGGCGTCCGGCTTCTCGACGCGCAGATCAAGGCGCTCGGCATCCAAGCCGTCGTTACGCTTAAAGACGGCACGAAGATCCCGCTGAAGTTCGGCATCCACCCGCCGTTCCCGAATCCGCCCGCGACCGACACCTATTGGGCGGGTGCGTACTTCGTGAAGGGCGATCATCCGACCGGCACACTGCCCTGGACGGTAACCGTCACCGACGCCGCCGGCAACACCGTCAACTTCGCGCCGATCGGGCAGGGCAACGGACTCTCCGTGCTGACGATCGCAGAGAAGGCCCCCGCTCTGCCCAAATCGTGATGCGCGCCGTCGCTGCGGCGCTCGCGATTGCGCTTGCGCTCGCCGGGCATTCATCGGCGAGCGCACAAGAGTCTACCGGGCGGCTGAACTTTACACCCGGCGGCGCGAGCGTCGGTACGCCGGTCGTCGCACATGCGCGTGGACTCACGCCGAACGCGCGGTATGCGCTGGTCTGGCGCAGCGGCAATCCGCGCTGGTGGACCGATGCCGGAAAGTTCTATGGAATCCTCGCGCCCGAATCCGCGACGACCCTGGCGCGGGGAACGAGTGATGCTGCGGGGTCGCTCGCGCTGCGCTTCACCGTGCCGAGCGATTTCGGTTACCTGCACGATGTGGAAGTGCGTGCGGAGACCACGCCGCCCGATGCCCAGCCCACTGCAACGCAAGGCTTCACCGTCGTACCGCGCATCGCGATCTCGCCGCAATCGGGGCCGCCGGGCACGCCCGTTACCGTTACGGTCACCGGGCTCGGCTATCGCTTCTATCAAGTCGTCTGGCATCTGCTCTACGACGGCGCACAAACCGGCTGGCTTTCGGCCGTAACGACGCACGGCACGGCGCGCATTACGATTCCCGCGAGCGGAGCGATCGGCATGCACACGCTCCAAGCGATTGAAGGTCCGACCGCGCCGTACCTCAACGGGCAAAATAGCCCGAATGCGCAGCGCTACATCCCGCAAGTCATCGCCGCAACATTTCGCATCACCGCCGGTCGCGTGGTGCGTCCGCCCGCGGCAACAGCGCAAACACCGCGGCGCGAGCGCCCCGAGGCACCGGCCGCCGGCGGAGCGCCCGCGTTGCGCAGCGACTTCGCTTCCGGCCCCGTGGGCAGTCCGATCGCACTGGGCGGTTCCGGTTTCGCTCCGCAAGCCGCGGTCACGCTCACGTGGGAAACATACGTCGGCAATCGCCTCAGCGGCAACGGCTGGTCGACCGAGGAGCATCCGCTCACCAAAATCACGGCGGATGCAAACGGGGCCTTTGCGCTGCGCATCACGACGCCCGACGATCTCGGCGGCCCGCATCGCGTGATCGCGCGGGCAACCGGCGACACGCAAGCCACAGCCGCATACACGCTCGTCCCGAGCGTGGTGGAAATCTCACCGCGCATCGTGGCGCCCGGCGGCACCTACACGGTGCACGTCAAAGGCGTCGGCTGGACGGAAACGGCGAACACCTACACCATGGTGCTCGACAACGGCGACATCGGCTACGCCTGCGGTTTCAACAGCCAGGGTGACGTCACGATCCATCTGCGCGCCCCGGGTCGCGTCGGCACGCACTTCGTCGATCTGTACCCGACGATTTACACCGGCCAGATCAACGGACCGGGCGCTCCGCCCGCCGGCGCGAGCGTGAACGGGATATACTTCCTCTTACCGATGCTGAGTGCAATCGATCATCCCGGCGAACGCCTGCCGGCGTTTCACCTCGCCTTCGACGTGCGCTAAGGGCGAATCTGACCGTTGCCGCGCACGAGGTACTTGTAACTCGTGAGCTGTTCGGCGCCGACCGGGCCGCGGGGCGGGAGCCGGCCGGTCGAAATGCCGATCTCGGCGCCCATCCCGAATTCGGCGCCATCGGCGAATTGCGTCGAGGCGTTGTGCAGCACGATCGCACTTTCCACTTCGGCCAAGAAACGCGCGGCGTCGTTTTCATCTTCCGTGACGATCGTGTCGGTGTGATGCGAGCCGTAGTGATTGATATGCTCGATCGCTCCGGCGACGCCGTCGACGACGCGCACCGAGAGAATCGCGTCGAGATACTCCGTCGTCCAATCCGTCTCGCTCGCCGCGACCGCTAGCGGATCGAGCGCCTGCGTTTCGGCATCGCCGCGAATCTCGCAGCCGGCGGCATGCAGGTCGCTGAGGATTGCCGGCAGATGTGTCGCGGCAACCGCCCGGTCGACGAGCAGCGTTTCGGTTGCGCCGCAGACGCCGGTGCGACGCATCTTGCCGTTGAGCACGATGTTGCGGCTCTTCGTCAGATCGGCCGTGCGGCCGACGTAGGCGTGGCAGATCCCCTCGAGGTGCGCGATCACCGGTATTTGGCTTTCGCGCTGGACACGTTCGATCAGCGAGCGTCCGCCGCGCGGCACGATCACGTCGATGAGGTCAACCATGCCGAGCATCAGACCGACGGCAGCGCGATCGCGCGTCGGTACGAGTTGCACGGCGTCTTCGGGCAAACCGGCGGCGTCGATACCGCGGCGCAAACACGTCGCGATGACGCGCGATGAGTTGAAACTCTCCGAACCGCCGCGCAAGATCACCGCGTTGCCGGCGCGCAGGCAAAGGCCGCCGGCGTCGGCCGTCACGTTCGGACGCGATTCGTAGATGATGCCGATGACGCCGATCGGGATGCGGACGCGCGCGATGTCCAAACCGTTGGGCCGCGTCCAGCGCGCGAGCTCGGTGCCGATCGGGTCGGGCAGCGCCGCCATGGTTTCGAGCCCCTCGGCCATCGCTTCGATGCGTTTCTCATCGAGCAGCAGCCGGTCGAGTAACGCGCCGGAGATGCCCGCAGCTTTGGCCGCGGCCATATCCTCGGCATTCGCGGCAAGGATCTCCGCTCGCGCGGCCCGCACCGCCGTCGCGGCGTGCTCCAACGCCGCGCTTTTTTGCGCAGGTTCGGCGCGCGCGAGAATGCCCGCGGCCCGTCGCGCGGCAAGCCCCATCGTTCGCATCTCGATGCCGAGGTCCGCCGCTTGCGCTTTGAGTGCCGTCATAGTCGTTTTCCGTCTACCACCAAGTCGTCGCGATGGATCATTTCGTCGCGGCCGCGATAGCCGAGGATCGTCTCGATTTCGCCGCTGCGATGACCGGCAATGGCCCGAGCATCCACGCTCGAGTACGCCGACAAGCCGCGCGCGAGTTCGCGCCCGTCGCCGCTGCGCACCACAACCGCATCGCCCTGTTCAAAGGTTCCCTCGACGCCGACGACGCCCGCCGGCAGCAGGCTCGTGCCGCGCGCGAGCGCCTTCACGGCGCCGTCATCGACGATCAGCGCGCCGGTGACGTTCACCGAGCCGGCAATCCAGCGCTTGCGCGCGGTAGCCGGTTCGGCATCCGGAATGAACCACGTCACGCGTGCGCCGCCTTCGATCGCCGCGAGCGGGTGCAGTCCCTCACCACGCGCGATCACCATGCGGCATCCCGCGGCCATCGCGATGCGCGCCGCAGCAAGCTTCGTCACCATGCCGCCCGAGCTGTATCCGCGCGGCGCGTGACCGGCCATCGCTTCGATCTCCGGCGTGATCGCCCGAATCTCCGCGAGGTGCTGCGCCTGCGGATCGATGCGCGGATCGGCCGTATAGAGTCCGTCAACGTCGGAAAGCAGCACGAGCGTATCGGCGCTGATCATCTGCGCCACGCGCGCGGCCAAGCGATCGTTATCGCCGAACCGGATCTCCGCCGTCGCGACCGTATCGTTTTCGTTGATCACGGGAACCGCGCCGAGGGCCAGCAATTGTTCGAGCGTCGCGCGCGCGTTCAGGTGACGATCGCGCTGCTCCGTATCGTCGGGCGTAAGCAGAATCTGTGCAACGCTGAGGTTATGGCGTGCCAGCGCTTCGAGATACGCATGCGCGAGACGAATCTGTCCGGTCGCGGCCGCGGCTTGCTTTTCTTCGAGCCGCAGGGTTCGGCCGACGAGCCCGAGGTGACGCCGCCCAACCGCGACGGCGCCCGACGACACGAGCAGCACCTCTTGCCCGCGCGCGCGGCAGCGCGCAAGATCTTCGACCAGCGCCGCGAGCCAATCGCGGCGGATGTCACCCGAGGCTTCATCGACGAGTAAGGCCGAGCCGACTTTGACGATCAGCCGGCGCGCCGAAGCGAGCCCGTCGACGCGCGCCGTGTCGCCGGCGCGCGTGCCGTTCATCGACTCGTACCTTCCAGCACGTTGCGCGCTTCTTCCACCGCGCGCGCCAGCACGGAACGGATCTTGCCGTCTTCAAGAACGAGCAGCGCGCCGATCGTACAGCCCGCCGGCGTCGTGACGTCGTCGCGCAGAGCGGCCGGATGGCGATCGCTTTCCTGCACCATGACGGCTGCGCCGAGAACGGTTTGCGCAACGAGCGTCATCGCTACGTCGCGCGGTAAGCCGACGCGCACGCCCGCATCCGCCAGCGCTTCGATGATCAGATACACGTAGGCCGGCCCGCTGCCGCTGATCGCGGTCACGGCGTTGAGGAGCCGCTCTTCGATCGTGATGCACAACCCGACGGCGCCGAAGAGGCGTTCCGCGATTGCGAGGTGCTCCTTCGTTGCCAGCGAGCCGCCGGCGATCGCCGTCATACCCTGGCCGACGAACGAGGGCGTGTTCGGCATCGCGCGGATAACGGGGTTCGATCCGCCAAGCGCCTTCTCAATCCGCTCGATCGATACGCCGGCGGCAACGGAAATGATCAGCGTGTCGGCGCGCAATCCGGCGGCGCTCAATTCGCGCAGCGCGGTTTCGAGCTGCGCCGGCTTCACGGCCAACAGCAGCACATCGCTCGACGATGTGAGCTCCGCATACGTGGTGTGGGTGGCGATGCCGAATTCGCTCGCGACCGTACGCGCAGACGCATCGGATTTGGTCGCGGCCCAGACCGCATCGAGGGCAACGCCGCTGCCGAGCACGCCCCGCAGCAGCGCACCGCCCATCGCACCGGCACCGATGATGCCGATCCGCTTGCCCGGGGCGAGGGCCGCGACGGCCCCATTTTCCGATGTTTTCACGACCGTTTATGGTTCTTGGCGCTCGGCAGGCGTTCCCGGGGACTACGGCTTGACGATGAAGCGCGAAGAGAGACTTGCTTCGGCGAGGTTGTGTCCGGCGATCTGTTGCATGAACTGCTCGCGCGTGAGCCCCGGATCGAGCGTCCCCGGGGCGAGGTCGAGCGCAAACACCATCCACAAGAAGTGGTGCGCCTTGGCACCGGGTTCGGGACACGGACCGGAGTAGATGGGCTGCTTGCGGCCGTTCGAGCCCTCGATGAGCAGCATCGCCTGACCGTTACCGGCGTTGCGCGGCAGCCCCGTCACCGACGCCGCTATATCGTACGCGATCCAATGATTCGCGCCGATGCCCGACGCGGCATCAGGATCGTCCATGATCACGGCAAAGCTGCGCGTGCCCGCCGGCGCGTGCGCCCATGCAAGGGTCGGCGAAATGTTTTCCCCGCCGCACGCCCAGTTGCCGCGCGGGCTCGTGCCGACGCCGAGATTGGCTGCCGCAAGCATGGAGTTATCGGTAAAGTCGGGCGACGTCAGACTGAAAAGATCGGGATGATCCGCCGCCCGCGCTGCCGGCGTGCCGAACACGAACGCGAGAAACACGGCGACGGCGAACGCTTTCATGCGGCCTCTTTAGAGTCCAGGAAACGCGCGCCTGCACGATAATCCCTCGCGATGCTTTAGCGAAAAACACCATTGAGCGCTTTGCTTGCCTCGCGGATATCGCGCAGCAAGCTGCGCACGGGCGTGGAGAGCAGCGTTTCCTCGCGCGTGATGAGGTAAACAGCGCCGGCGAATGCGGGCTCCGCGACGCGCAATTCCTTAAACGCGCCGCTCGCTATCTCGCGCCGATAGAGTTGCTGAGGCATCAGCGCGACGACGTCGGACCGCGCGACGAGCCCGGCTGCGGTCCACGACGAGATCGGCGCGAAGACGCTTCCCGCCGGCGGCATCAAGCCATTCTCCACAAACGTCGCGCGGAACCGTTCCGCCGAGGCGGTGTTGCCGAATGGCACGATCCAGCGCGCACGTTGCAGATCTTCGAGCGTGACGCGGCGCTTCTTCGCCAGCGGGTGCGCCGCGCGTACGACGATCGCGGGACGCAGACTCCCGAGCAGTTCGAGGTTCATCCCGGGATGGGTACCGATGCCGGCGGTGATGCTGGGCTCGCTGCCGAGGATGAGGTCGAGTTCGCCCTTGGCGAGCAACGGTTCGAGGTTGGCGTAGAGCCCCTCGCGGATGGCGAGTTGGGCGTCGGGATAGCGTCCGAGGAAACGGGAAAGAGCGGTGGCCGCGACGTCGGCACCTTCGATCGGCCCGACGCCCAGACGGATCATCGCCGCCGGAACGCCGCGGATCGCGTCGAGTTCGCCGGCGGCGTTGCGCAAGTTGGCCTCGAGCGCGCGGTGATACTGTAATAGCGCGCGGCCATAGTCGGTCGGCGCGACGCCTTTGGGGCCGCGCTCGAAGAGGGGCACGCCGACGGCACGCTCCATCGCGCTCATGCTGCGACTGAGCGTCGGCTGCTGCACGCCGAGGTGCTTGGCGGCCGCGCTGATGCTGCCGTGCTCGAGTACCGCGGCGAGTTGGCGGAGCTGCCGGATTTCCAGCGCCAACAAGGTTTTATCGAACGACTCGCGCGCGCGCATCGATCCGGCCTCCTATACGTCAAGAGTATAGAGCAGACGATTTTTCCATACGGTTGGGGATTACTTCCCGCGGGGACGCGCGGCGGCGGAAGGAATCTTCCCGGCATGATTGACTCCCCTGTCAGTCCCGATCCCTGGTCGTACATCCAGGACTGGGACGTCGAGTATTTCGGCCCCGAGATCCGTGATGCGAACGAGCGCCGGCGTTGGGAAACGACCTTCGCGATCGCCGGTGGCTTGCCGTACATCTGGCAGGTCGTCGCGCGCCCGATCAGCCACGTCGTCTACGGTCTTCTCGAGGCGAAGCGCGGCGATCGCGTGCTCATCATCGGCGAAGGGGTCGGGCCGGCGAAATGGGCCGACGATCTGCGCGCAATGGTCGGCCCGTCCGGGGCGATCGACGTCGTCGAAATCATCCGCGACGGCCGCGATGCCGTGATGCAGAAGAAACGCGGCCGCAACGGCAAGCTCGGCTGCTGGCAGTGGACCTACGGAAAGGCTGCCGCGGAGAACTCGTACGATTGCATTGGCATCCTCCAGTCGACGCAGCACTGCGACGATTGGCGCGAGACAGGCGCCGATCTCATTCGCGCGCTCAAGCCCGGCCGGCGCATCGTGTTCGCCGAGGCCGTGCTGGGCGGCGCGCTCTTTTGGCAGCGTATCAAAGCTGACGTGCACATGGCACAGTGGTACGCCAAGATGTTTCCGGCATCGCTCAACTTCGCCGAAGTCTCCAACTATTCGGGCGAAGAGCTGATGGACATGTGCGGCCCGATGCTCGAAGATCCGCAACATATGGAATGGCACGGTATTGAGATGTTCTGGGGCCGCAAACCACATGCCAATTCCGCAGAGGCAGCAGTATGAAACGCACCGCCCACGGCGTCATTCTCGCCGCACTCGCACTACTCGTTGCCGGCCCGGGCTTTGCTGCTGATACGACGCCGATCGAGATACCAGCGCTCTATCCGATGACCGGGCCGGCCGCCTTCATCGGCCAAGGCCAGAGCAAAACGCTCGAGATCATCGAGCACATGGTAAACGCGAAGGGTGGCATCCAAGGTCATCCGATTCACTTCAGCATGCAGGACGACGCCGGAAATCCCGCGACCGCGGTCCAACTCGCCAACACGATCATCGCCAAGAAGCCCTCTCTTTTCCTCGGACCGGGGCTGACGGCAGAATGTGCCGCGGTCCTGCCGTTGGCGAAGAACGGCCCGGTCGACTACTGCATGTCGCCGGGTATCGAACCTCCGGCTGGCAGCTACGTCTATTCGGCCGGCATGGCCGGCCCGGATTTGGCGAAGCTCTACGTGCGCTACTTCCACCGCCGCGGCTGGAACCGCATCGCGCTCATCACCGCCAATGACGCGACCGGACAGCTCTTCGAGCGCTCCTTCAACGAAGCCATCGCGCTGCCGGAAAGCGCCGGCGTCGAAGCCAGCGACCGCGAGCACTTTAACCCGACCGATCTTAGCGTCGTCGCGCAGATGTCGCGCATCAAAAGTTCGAACGCGCAAGTGCTGATCGCGTGGACGGCCGGCGCGGGCTTCGGTACAGTGCTGCATGGGATCCAGGACGCCGGCGTCACCCTGCCGGTTGGCGGCGGAGGCGCAAACATGACGTATTCGCAGATGGAACAATTCAAAGACGTGTTGCCAAAGGAACTGTACTTCCCGTCGGTCAGTTCGCTCACTGCGAGCGGCGCAGGCCCGGGACCGATACGCGATGCGCAGCTGGTCTACCGGAAGGCATTTAAGGACGCCGGCCTTCGGCCCGACTTCCAGAACAATATCGCCTGGGATCCGGCGATGATCGTCGTCGCGGCGTATCGATCAGCCGGTCCGCAAGCAACCGCGGAGCAGCTGCAGGCGTTCATTCAACGCTTGCACAGTTGGGCGGGGATCAACGGCATCTACGATTTCCGCGACGGGAAACAGCGCGGCATCACGATCGGCGTCGGCGTCATCGCGCGTTGGGATGCAAAGACCGGCGATTTCGTCGCAGCCAGCAAACTCGGCGGCAACCCGCTCTAGGCCCGTGATGAGCTGCACATGTGGCCCGTTTAGAGCCCAGGAAACGCGCGCCTGCACCATAATCCCCTCGCGATGCAGCGCACCGCTTTTCTCACATCGCTTGCCGCAGCCTCGCTCGCCGCGCCGGCAACCGCGCAAACGGGACGCACTGCGCTGCGCATCGGATTGATTCCGAGCGACTTTTCCGGTCAGGCCTATTTTGCCAAAGAACTCGGCTATTTCGAGAGCGCCGGGCTCGATGTCGAACTCAATCCAATCGGCAACGGTGCGGCAATTCAGGCAGCGCTCGTTTCCGGCGCACTCGACATCGGCTACTCCAACGTCCTCGCGATGGCCGCGGCGCGTTCCCGCGGCGTGCCGTTTCAGTTCGTGATCGGCTCGAACTACTACCGGCGCGACGAAGCGACGGTCGGCGCGATCGGCGTTGCGCGCGCCTCGACGATTCAAGTTGCGAGGGACCTCGAGGGCAAGACGATCGCCGTGAGCGGCATCAACGAAATTGCGTGGCTGGCCGCGCGGCGCTGGATGGATACGAACGGCGCCGATTCGAGCAAAGCGCGCTTCGTCGAACTGCCGTTCCCGGCGATGGCGGCGGCGGTGGCTGCCGGACGCGTCGATGCCGCTTCGTTAAATCTCGCCCTCGCGCCGACGGCCGGAATGCCCGGCGATCCGCTGCGCCTCATCGGTTACAGCTACGATGCCATCGCGCCGCGCTGGGTGATCTCGGCGTGGTGCGCCACTCCTGACTGGATCGCGAAGCATCCCGTCGAATTGGGCCACTTCGTTGCAGCGATGCAACAGGCGACGACCTGGGCGAACGCGCATCGCAGCGACGCGACCGCCATTCTCGCAAAATATCTCAATCGCTCCGCCGCGTCGATCGAAGCGCTGCCGCGGCCGACGTTCGAGACCCGCATCACGCCGGCGTTGCTTCAACCGGCGATCGATCAGGCCGCCCGTTACGGCGTTACTCCGTCGAGCTTTCCAGCCGGTGAGCTGATCGCGGCATCCGCGCGCTAACGCCTAACGGCCCCACTTCAGGCTAAACGCGCCCGCGGCATTTCTGCGCACTGTCGTCTCCGAGCTGCCGACCATGCCGAGACCGCCCTTCTCGATGATATCGAGATCCGTTATCCGGCCGCCGCTGCACTCGGCGGTCGCGCGGGGCTCCGCTCGAACTTTGATTTCGTGTTCCTGTTCGATGGTGAACCGCGTATGCTCGCGAGGCTTCACAAACGCCGCGGCTTTGTTCGTCCAGCCCGATCGAATGATACTCGAAACGTCGAGCGTCATCCAAACGCACACGTTTGTTTCGTTGTAGATATCGTGCGTGGTATAGCTCTTCGCGCTCGCGGGCAGCGCCGGGATCATCAACAGTGCGACGAGAACGATGATGAACTTCATATGGGTATCTTACCATACGCCGATCGCGTGCTTGTCTCCGGCGCCGGACCGGTCGGGCTCACGATCGCGCTCGGCTTGGCGCGCCGAGGAATACCCGTCGTCGTGGTCGAGCAAGAACCGGCGCTCACGATCGATCCGCGCGCCGGCACGTTTCATCCACCGACGCTCGAAATGCTCGAACCTTACGGCATCGCGCAACAGATGGTCGCGGCGGGCATTCCCGTCCGGACCTGGCAGATTCGCGACCGGCGTAGCAGCGCCGTCGCCGAGTTCGATCTCGGCCTCCTCGCCGACCTCACGCCATATCCGTATCGGCTGCACTTCGAACAGTTCAAGTTAACGCCGCTCTTGCTTGCGGCACTAGAACGCGAGCCCAACGCCGAAGTTCGCTTCAGTACGCGCTTCGTCAAGGCCGAGCAAGACGATGCGGGCGTTCGAGCGACCGTCGAACGTGATGGTAAGAGCGAGACGATCGACTGCCGCTGGCTCATCGGCGCCGATGGCGGACGCAGCGGAGTACGGCGAGCCGGCACCTTCAACTTCGAAGGCTTTACCTGGCCCGAACTCTTTATCGTCTTGAGCACCGCGTACGATTTTGCAGCGCACGGTTTTGCGATGAACTCCTACCTCGCCGACCCCGAACAGTGGATCGCGATTTTCAAGATGCCGGGAAACGGGCCGCCCGGCGTGTGGCGCCTGTCGTTTCCCATGGATGCGGCAACGTCCGAAGAAACGGCGCTCGCTCCGGAAACGGCCCAAGCCCTATTGCAAGGTTTCATCAGCCGTCCGGAACCGTATGCGATCGAACATCGGAACGTGTACCGTTTGCACCAACGCGTCGCCACCGACTTCCGCAATGGCCGCACAATCCTCGCCGGCGATGCGGCGCATCTGAACAATCCGGTCGGCGCGTTCGGCCTGAACAGCGGCATCCACGACGCGATCGCGCTGATCGACGCCCTCGATGACGTGTGGCACGATCGCGCCGGCATCGAGGCGCTCGACCGTTACGGCGCGCAACGGCGCACGGCAGCCATCGACCACGTGCAAGCAAATTCGATTCGCAACAAGCGCCAACTCGAGGAGAAAGATCCGGACGTGCGCCGCCGGAACTTCGAACATCTGCAGCACGTTGCCGCAACACCCGAGCTCGCGCGTGACTTTCTGCTCAACTCTTCGATGATCGCAAGCGTGCGCCGCCCTTAGGGGATTGTTCGATGCCTACCCGTCTGCACTGCTATCGAGGCGATTGCTGGTTCGCAGGGCAGGGAAGGCGAGAGCCCACGTGACGACGACGCCGAGCGTGGCGACCCCGCCGAGTGCGACGCCGAGCACCGGGCCGAGCAATTGCGCGGCCGTTCCGGATTCGAACGATCCGAGTTGACTCGACGCACCGACGAAAACGCTTTCGATCGAGGTCACGCGACCGCGCATTGCGTCCGGCGTGTTGAGCTGGACGAGACCGCGGCGAATAACGACGCTGACCATGTCGAACGCTCCCGCAGCAGCAAGCGCTGCGATCGATAGCCACAGGTTGCGTGAATACGCGAACACGATCATCGCGACGCCATAACAGGCAACCGCCGTGAGCATCGTGCGGCCGACACGACTGTTGGGTGTCCAGCGCGAAAGCACGATCGCCATCACCGAGGCGCCGAGTCCGCCGGCGCTGCGCAACATACCGAACGCGACCGCGCCGAGATGAAGGATCTGATCGGCGTATACCGGCAAGAGCGCCGTCGCGCCGCCGAACAGTACGGCGAATAAATCGAGCGAGATCGCACCGAGCACGATCGGCCGCGAACGGATAAACCGCACGCCGTCGAGCGCCGAGCCCGCACTGATACCGGTACCTTTCGCGCGCACGATCGCGCGGACGCGCAGCAACGAGAAGCCGGCCACCGAGCCTATCGTCATCAGGCCCGCCACGACGAAGGCCGCGACATCCGATACCGACACGAGCGCGCCGGCAAGCGCAGGTGCGGCGATCACCACGATCTCGCGCGCGGATGCGTAGCGTGCTTGCACGCGCATGTACGCGGCGGTCTCGACGATGTTCACGAGGATCGTCCGTTCGGCCGGGGACCCGAACGCACGCGCGATGCCCTGGCAGAACAGCACGCCGAGCATCAGCGCGAGGTTCTGCACGTGCGCGTATGCCAGCGCCGCTAACGCGAATGCACAGACGGCCACGCCGCTTGCGGCGATGACGACGATGCGCTTGCGGTCGAACCGGTCGACCGCGTGGCCCGCAACGAAAACGAGCAAGAGCGAGGGCACGAACAGCACGAGACCGACGAGACCCAGATCAAACGGACGGTGATGAATTCCATACACCGTCCAGCCGACCGCGACGGCGAGGACCTGCGATGCGCCCTCGCTCGTCAGAAACGCGAAGAAATAGGTGGCGACGTTGCGCCGGTTCGAGGACGTGTTAGTTGCCGGCGAGCGGTCCGGCTTTCGAGCCAAGCGCCGAACTTACGACGTCGAGCCGCTTGGGGGTGAGCGTCGTTGCTTTTGCATTCGCTTTGACCAGGTCATACTTGACGACGTGAGCCGCACCGCCGCCCGGCAGAGCTCCGCTTACCAACAAGTCAGCACCCATCGTCGTCGCCGTCGTCCCGACGTGCACGCTGCTCCCCGCACCGAACGGGCTGAAGTTCGCCACTTGGGTGAAGATGATATCGCGGTCGTGCATTTCCGGATTCATTAAATACAGCATCGGCGCACCTTGCAGTGCGTTCCCGCTGGTGTAGACCTTCACGGCGCCGCCGGCGAGCTGCCCCGCGACGATGCTCTGCGCGCCGCCTTGCGAGCCGGCGATCCAGCCCACACCGAGCGAGATGCCGCCGGTATAGGCGCTGCCGAACGGCGCGAACGTTGCGGTTCGCGTGGGTTGCGCGGCGCCGGCGTCACCATCGCCGATGTGCGACATCAGCGAAAAGCGGAGGACCTCGAGCAACGATTCCGGGCCCGCACCGGGCGACGTGACGATGCTGTAGCGTCCCGACATCAGATCGACGACGCCAGTGGCCACGCTCACGCCGCTGCGATCGTTCCGATACGGGGTGAAGCTCGAGAATACGGCCGGTGCCGTTCCGATGGCCGGAAGGTCGGTGCTATAGACGTTCACGCGGTCCGTGATGCCTTTGCCCGAACCGACGATGATGTTGTCGTGCGTGGTGCCGTCGATTTGCGCGGAGGCAACCGAGACACCGCCGCGCGCGTTCGCGGCGAAAGCCGTGAAGCGCGCCGCGACGTTATGGAAGGGCCGCACGCCCGGAGCACCCGAACCGGAATACACGACGACATCGGGACGCGCACCCGCACCGGCGCCGACAACCAAGTCGAGGACGCCGCGACCTTCAACGTCGCCCATCGCGACGCTCGGCGTGCCTTCAAAGCCGGGGAACGGCGTGACCGTCGCGATCAGACGATCGCCGCTGCCGTCGTAGACCTTCACCGTGGCCGCGTGTCCCGGCAAACCCGGAACGGCGACGGCGTAGCTCGAGACCGCCGGGATGACGTTGATCAGCGCCATCAAGCCGTTGTCTTCGTGGTTGAGCCGGTGGCAATGCAGCACGTAGAGCCCGATGAAGTCGAGGAACTTCGTACGCATCGACAGGCTGCCGGGCGTAACGACCGCTTCGTGCGCACCCATGGTCGGCGCCGGCACGTTGACGTTATCGGCACCCCACATTTGCGGACCCGACGTAAGACCGGTCGTCGGATCGTGGTAATGCGTGACTTGAAAATCGTTGACGTGCACGTGAATCGGATGCTCGTCGTTGTTTTCGTTGACGAACTTCCATTCTTCAACCGATCCAAGGCGCGGCTGAATCAAGGGGATGTTCGGAAACGCTTGCCCGTCGAACGCGTAGACGAACGCTTTGGGATCGTTCGGATTCGCCTTATCGTTGAGGAAGCCACCGTTGATGAGCAGCGTGCGCGTTACATCCGGCGTCACCTTCGAGACGTCGTGGAACGACGTATACGCGTGCAGCGCTTGGCCCTCAACGAATGCGGTCGTCTCACCTTGGCCTTCATCCGGAACGGCGCGCGCCAGCACTTGCGTCGGAAAAATGAAAAACCCGTCGGCATAGCTGATCGCCGACGGCAGGACGCTGATGTTGCCGAGCACCGCGGGCGTCTTGCGCGTGCCGCTGTTCGTGTAGAGCACACCCGGCGCGGTCTTCGTCTTACCGCCGCGCCCGAGCGCCGGCATGCTGAGCACAAGATCGCCGGTCGCCGGCATCGTCACGGCGATCGCATAGCGCGTCGCCGGGGAGATGAGCAGCTCCGTGCCGTTCCGCTCGAGCGGATAGTGGACGTTCGGGTACGGGTTGCCGTCCTGTCCGACGATTGCGATCTTCGGATGGCGGCCGGTCGCCGTTTCAGTTAGCTGCACGTTTTCATAGGCGAAGTCGGTGATGTTTTCCAGCACCCAGATCTCGGTCTGACCCGGTTTGACCTTGAGCACCGGCTGGAATTGACCGTTGACCGTGTACTGCACGTCGCGTTTGTAATCGGGCAGCGCCGGATCCATCGGCACGCTATCGCTCGCACGGCCGTCGGCGGGAGTGAAGCGCTGCAGGTTGCTCGGCACGAACTGCAGCAGGCCGCGGTTGTTTTCGATCGCGAGCGGGCCCGCATACCAAACGGTGAACGACTTGCTGCCCTTCTTCGCTTGGGTGAAGTTCACCGGAGCGAGCGAGGGCTGGTAGGTGCCGTCGGCCAGTTGCGTCCCCGTGGGCGCCTTCAGCGTGCTGACGTATTGCGGCCAATTCGGGTTGATCATCTGCGCCATACCGTCTGCCCGGTCGAACACGTCGTTGTACTGCAAGATGAAGTTCCGGATCGGCACGTGCTTCGCGGTCACGACCGGGAGGTTGCCATCGACGCGGCCGATCGCGAGTAAGCCCGCCAAACCGTAGTACGTCTGCGACGCAGTGACGGTGTGGAGATGGCTGTGGTACCAATACGCGCCTTGCGGCATGGAGGTCGGTACGTGATAGACATACGTATTGGACATGCCGGGCTCGATGTCGAGCAGCACGTTGTCGGCGTTGCCCTTGGGGCTTACGTGCACGCCGTGCACGTGCAAGTTAATCGGCGAGGATTTCATCGGCGCGGGATAGATCGGGATCGCCTGACCTTTGGGCGTGTACGCCGGGTTGTAGTAATCGCCGATCGTCAGGCCGCTCAAACCGTTGTTGAAGTGGACGATCAGCGTTTGTCCCGGGTACACTTGGAGCGTCGGTGCCGGATAGATGTTGTCGCCGGACATGTTGCCGTCAGATGCCGTTCCGCGCTCGACCGTGTAACCGAAGACGAGCATGTTCTTCACGGATGCCGCAACGGTGTCGAGTTGGGCGTGACCCTGGTGCGCGGTAAGCGTTACTTCAAGCGTGCCATCTTTCGTCGCGAGGACGACCGGCTCGGCGAACGCCGGACGCACGCTGAGATCGCGCGCAGCGGGCATATCTTGCGCCCCGCCACGGGACGTCACCGAACCGGCCGTGAGCACAAGCGCGCACGCAGCGACACCGGCAGCAAAAGACCGCGGAATCCGTACCATGCCGGACCGTTGCCCGACCGTACAAAGGGGGCCTTCAACCACCAAGCGGAAAAATGGGGGCGTGACGGCAGCTATCGAGGCTCTCAGCTCTAACCTCATTTTGTGTGCCCGCGTGCTTCCTAATCGAGAAGCGGAGACCGCGCAATGGCGCGTTCGCTATCAGACGGCGATGCTCGCATCACCAGGCGCGCTCAGCTTCCAGTATTGGCCACCGGCACCGCAGGATCAGGAAGCCGCAGTAATCGTCGCGCGTTTCGACTCGCTGGCAGAGTTGCGCGCGTGGCAGCAGTCGGAGCAGAACCGCGCGCTCGTCAAAGAAGCCGCGCCGCTCGTTGAAGGCGGCGTGCTTCTGCAGCTTGCTGGGCAAGCGGCGGCGGAATATTATGGCCGGGCGACGACGAGCGAAGTCGTCATCACGCAGATCAAGCCGGGTCAAGAAGCCGCGTATCGCGCGTTCGCCGACCGCATCCAACGGGTCCAGGAAACATTCCCGGGATACCTCGGTTCGTTCGTGCAGCCGCCGCACCAAAAAGAGCTGGGCTGGACGACCGTGCTACGGTTTGACACCGCGGAAAATTTGGATGGCTGGCTTAACTCGCCCGAGCGCGCCGCGCTCTTGACCGAGAGCGAACCGCTGATCATCGGATTTCAAGCGCAGCGCGTCGACACGTCGTTCCCCGGCTGGACGCCGGTCGACCCGGTCACGGGCAAATCGCCAAATAAGTGGATGACCGCGTCGCTCGTGCTGCTCACGCTCTTCCCCGTCGTGATGTTCGAGATCCGGTTTCTCAATCCGCATCTGCACGGACTACCGCCGGCACTGGCGACCTTCATCGGCAACGGCATTAGCGTCGCGTTAACGACATCGCCGCTGATGCCGCTGGCAATCGGCGTGTTCTCGCCGTGGCTCTTCCCCGATACGACAAAGGCGCACTGGCTGGCTAAATGGGGTCCGGCGGTCGTCGCGCTCTGCTACGCCATCGAAATCGCGGTTCTTTGGCGTCTGATCTAGCGCCCAACTACGCGCGCAGGGCATTTCTGTCCGGAACCGCAGCCCTCGCGGCAACCTTCACGCTGCCGGCTGCGGCGGCAGCGCTCCATCGCATCGACGTTCACCAGCATCTGATCCCGCCGCCTTATCTGAAATATAACCGCGCGGGGATCATCAGCGGCGCCGACGTCGATCCCACGCCGGTGCTGCGCTGGAGTCCCACCCGCATGCTCGCGGAGATGGACCGCACCGGCATCGAGGTCGCGATACTTTCGATGTCGTCGCCCGGCGTCTCGATGCTCGGCGGAACGCGTGCGCAAATTCGCACCTTAGCACGCGCGTGCAACGAGTACGCCGCCGCGCTGCGCCGCGAACATCCTGGCCGCCTCGGGCACTTCGCCGCGATGCCGTTGCCCGATCTCGACGGAGCCCTCGCAGAAGCCACCTATGCGCTCGACGTGTTGAAGGCCGACGGGATCGGACTCTACACCAGCTACAACGGAACGTATCTTGGCAACCCGGCGTTTCGGCCGTTCTTCACCGAACTGAACCGGCGCAAGGCCGTGGTATTCGTGCATCCGACGCAACCGCAATGCTGCGCCAACGTCTTGCCCGGCATCGAACCGTCGTTGCTCGAGTATTTCTTCGATACGACGCGCGCGATCACGAGTTTGCTTTTCAGCGGCACGTTCGCTGCATGTCCGGACGTCCGTTTCATCTTCGCCCAGGCCGGCGGCGCGATCACCGCGCTCGCGCCTAGAATTACCGCCTGGGGCGCACGGCAACACCGCTTCGATTCAGCCGTTCCGCACGGCGTCACGCACGAATTCAACAAACTCTTCTTCGACATCGCCGCAGCGGCAAATCCCCACACCATGGCGGCTCTGATGAACTTCGCCCCGAGCAGCCGGATATTGTTCGGCAGCGACGCGCCCTACGCTCCCGTCGTCAACGCTACGCGCGGATTCGATAGCACCCCGATGCCGGCAGCCATACGTGCCGCGATCGATCACGGCAACGCACTACGTCTCTTTCCGCGGCTGAACCGCTAACCGCGATACGCTTGCGAGCATCGCGCCGAACGCGCACGCGCAGCCGAGCCACAGCGCAGCGTGCGCCGCGCGGCCGATAGCGGCGTCGGCGGATGCACCGGCGAGCGATGCCCCGTACGCGGCAAAGATGATCGCGACGAGTGCGGCGCCGACGGCCTGCCCGCTCGACCGCACGGAGGCAAGCACGCCGGAAGCGCTCGAACTCAACTCGCGCGGCGCGCTCATCATCAACTCGCGATCGTTCGGCGACTTGAAGAGGCCGAAGCCGATGCCGCACACGGCGCCGGCGAACACGATCGCGACGGTACTCGGCTGCGCGGGCAGCAGGGCATACAACGCGAGACCACCGCTCAGGAAACCGAGCCCGACCGTTGCCAGCAGCCCCGGCGAAAACCGGTCGGACAACCGGCCGGCGAGGGGCGAGGTGAACCCGAGCATGATCGGCCACGAGATCATGAGCAACGCCGAGTTGAGCGGCGTCGCACCGAACGCGAGTTGAAAGAAATACGGCAGGCTCACATAGGCGAGTGCCTGCGCAGCAAAGCCGGCAAAACCCGTGAGTCCCGCAAGCGCGAACGCTGGTATGCGGAACATGCCGACGGCAAGCATCGGCCGTTCCATCTGCGTTTGCCGGCGCACGAACCATCCGAACGCGAACGCGCCGATCGCGAGCGACGCCGCGGTGATGCCGCCCGCGCCTTCACGCGCAAACGAACTCAAACCCGAGATCAGCAGCGCAAAGCCGAGCGCGCTCGAGAGCGCACTCGGAACGTCAAGCCGGCCATCGTTACGATCGTCGTGCGGCAACGCGCGGTTGAGCGCGACGTTCGCGATGCCGAATGGGATGTTAATCGCGTAGATCCACGGCCACGATGCTACGGCGAGGATGAAGCCGCCGAGCGCCGGACCGGCAGCGGTACTCGTTGCGACGATCGTTGCATTGATGCCGAGTGCGCGGCCCAATTGGGCGCGCGGAAAGACTTCACGATAGAGGGCGGGCGTGATCGCAAAAACGGCCGATGCGCCGAAGCCCTGAAGGACGCGGCCGAGAATCAGTAACCCAAACGTATGCGAGAACGTGCACACGAGCGACGCGGCGATAAAAACCAGGACGCCGAGGCGGTAGATTCGCGCCGGCCCGTACAGCTGGCCGAGCGCAGCAAACGTAAACAACGTTGCCACCGAGGCGATCTGATATGCGTTCACGATCCAGATCGATGTCGCCGGCGTCACGCCGAGATCGCGCGCGATCGTCGGCAGCGCGGTGTTCGCGATGTTCACGTCCAGCGTGCCCATCATCGAGGCGAGAGCGATCGCGAGCACGGCGAGCCGCCGGCGCGGCTGCGGAAGACCGTCGCTCATAGCGCGCAGCTTACTAGAAGCGAGGGGGTTTAGCCTCGCGGGACACCGGCGAGGGCTTCGACGCTACATTGTGCAGTAGGCGCGGGTGGATCGAACGCGACCATGTAGGGCATGAGCACGCTGAGAAAGATCCCGCCGGGCGTTGGTCCGAAGTATCCGCAAGTCGTCGCGCTCGTGGGCGCCACGGGCGACCTCGGCCGCCGTAAGCTGTTGCCGGGTCTGTTCCATCTCGCAAGTGCCGGCTTCATCCCGGGCTGCCGAATCATCGGGGTCTCGCTCGATGACCTCGACGTGGACGGTTTTCGCACGTTTGCCCGCGCGGCCATCGACGAATTCTCCACGCGAAAAATCGATGAAGACGACTGGCGTGCATTCGCCGAGACGCTGGACTACGTTCCGCTCGCAGCCGGCGCTGCGGGCCTACGGGCGGCGGTTGAAAACGCGGAAACCCTCTTGGGCGGTGAGAGCCGGCGCCTGCACTATCTAAGCGTACCGCCGAGTGCCGCGCTGTCCGTCGTACGGCTGCTCGGCGAAGCGGGCCTCGTGGAGCGCTCGCGCATCATCATGGAGAAGCCGTTCGGCACCGACCTGGCGAGCGCGGTAACGCTGAACGGAAAGTTGCACGAGGTGTTCTCGGAAGACCAGATCTTCCGCATCGACCACTTCTTGGGCAAAGAGCCCGCGCAAAACATTCTCGCGTTCCGCTTTGCCAACGGGCTGTTCGAACCGATTTGGAACCGCAACTTCATCGACCACGTACAGATCGACGTGCCGGAGAAACTCGGCCTCGACAACCGGGCCGCGTTCTACGAACAGACGGGAGCGTTTCGCGACATGGTCGTGACGCATCTCTTCCAGATCGTCGCGTTCATGGCGATGGAGCCGCCGACCTCACTCGAACCCGGCCCGATCAGCGAGGAAAAGAATAAGGTATTTCGCTGCATGATGCCGATCGATCCAAAGGAAGTCGTGCGCGGACAATACAGCGGGTACCGCGCCGAGCACGGGGTCGACCGCGAGTCGGATACCGAAACGTTCGTCGCGCTGAAATGCATGATCGATAACTGGCGCTGGGCCGGCGTACCGTTCTTTCTGCGCACGGGCAAACGGCTGGCCGAAGGACAGCGCATCATTTCCATCGCGTTTCGCGAGCCGCCCAAGAGCATGTTTCCCGTCGGGTCTGGTGTGGGCGCGGAAGGTCCCGATCACCTGACGTTCGACCTCGCCGACGCATCGAAGATGTCGCTGTCGTTTTACGGCAAACGGCCCGGCCCCGGAATGCGTTTGGAGAAACTCAGCTTGCAATTCGCGATGCACGAGACGGGCCTCGTCGGCGACGTGCTCGAGGCGTACGAGCGTTTGATCCTCGATGCGATGCGCGGCGATCACACGCTCTTCACCACAGCCGAAGGCATCGAGCGGCTCTGGGAAGTGTCGCGGCCGTTACTCGAAGCCCCGCCGCCGGTGCGGCTCTACCCGCCCGAATCGTGGGGCCCGAAATCCATCCACCAGCTCGTCGCGCCACACGCGTGGCGGCTCCCGTTCGAACGCGCGTGGCGCGCGCCCAATCCGGAAGGCGCTTAGCGCGCCGGCTTTGCGTAAGCGATGCGCCAGATCGTTCCCGATCCGTCATCGCTCATCAACAGCGAACCGTCGTTTGCAACCATCAGTGCGACCGGGCGACCCCATACCTCCCCGCTCGGCGTCACGAAACCGGTGACGAAGTCTTGGTATTCACCGGTCGCCTGACCGTTGCGCACTTTGATTCGCACGATCTTGTAGCCGGTGCGAAGCGCCCGGTTCCACGAGCCGTGCAATGCAACGAACAGATCGCCTGAATACTCCGCCGGGAATTGGCGGCCGGTATAAAACGCGATGCCCAGCGGCGCCGAATGCGGCTGGATCAGCACGTCGGGAATCACGACCTGATCGGCCGCTACCGGCGAGGTGCCGCTGTGAACGCGCACGTCGGGGTTGGGTCCGATGTAGTAATACGGCCAGCCGTAGAACCCGCCCTCACGCACGTGCGTGACGTAGTCCGGCGGAAGATTGTCGCCGAGCAGGTCGCGTTCGTTCACGCTCGACCAGAGCTCGTTCGAGCGCGGATCGAGTGCGATCGACACCGGATTACGCAATCCGGCGGCGTACACGCGACGGCCGCTGCCGTCGGGATTGAAGGCCAGGATGTTGGCCTTGCCGACTTCGTTTTCGGGCCCTTTTTCTTGAATGTTCGTCCCCGAGCCGACCGACACGAACAGCGTCTTGCCATCGCGCGAAAAAAGCACGTCACGCGTGACGTGAACACCGTCGGTAATTCCCGCGACGATCGTTTCCGGCGCTCCCAATGGGTGCGCGTCGCCGGCATGATAAGGATAGCGAACGATCTGCGTCGTCATGCCGACGTACAAGTAACGCGGGTTCGGTCCGGCCGGATAGAATGCCATGCCGAAGGGCCGATCTAAGCCGTCGAGGACCACTTCGGCCGGCGTAGCGGGCGCCGCTCCGGCGCGCATCACGAGAATCCGTCCGGTGTTGGGATTCACGCCCACGCCGACACCGCCCGGTTTGTACGATCCGATATCGCCGATGAACAGATCGCCGTTCGGCGCGGTGCGCATCACGCGCGGCCGCACGAATCCAGTCGCAAACGCCGTCACGGTAAAGCCCGGCGGAGCGTGGAGGATCGCATCCGGCGGTCGCGCGACGAGCTTCCAGATGTTCATCGTGGGCGGTCCGTCCGCCGACGGCTTCGGCAGATCGGCCGGCGTGATTTTGCGCGTGACCCCGGGCGCATCTTTCGTCCAGTCGCCGAACGCCGCGGCGCCCGTCAACATCGCGTCTTGAGCGCGGAGCGGGCCGCCTACCGCCGATACCATGCCGACTGCCGCCAGCGCAGCGATAATGCTCGTTCGCATCGTGGACCCTCTCCGAGATGGTAAGATGTACTAGTATGAAGCGAAATCGCGCGATCCTTTCCGCAGGGGCAGCTCTCGGCGCCTTTGCTTTCGGCCGGCGCGCGCTAGCCGCCGATGTCCCGGTGCGCATCGCAGCTCTGACCATTGACGCCAGCGCAGCGTGTTATTACGCGGACGAGCAAGGATTCTTCAAGCGCGCCGGCATCGACGCTCAAATTCAATCGATTGCGAGCGGCGGAGCGATCGTCGGCGCGGTGGCCTCGAACGCCGTCGATATCGGTTTCGCCAATTTCGTCTCGGTCGTCGCCGCGTTTGCGCGCAATCTTCCCGTGACGATCGTCGCACCGGGCAGCGTCGATGTTGACACGATGCCGACGAACGCGCTGATCGTTGCGCCAGGTTCACCGATTCGTGCCGGCAGCGATTTCAACGGCAAGACGATGGCCACGAGCACGCTACGCAATATCGTTCAGTTCGCCGCGCAGTTATGGGTCGACAAACACGGCGGAGATTCGAGTACGATCAAGTTCGTCGAGATGCCGTTCTCCGCCATGACCGACGCGCTCATCTACGGGCGCATCGACGCCGCACTCGTCGCGGAGCCATTTATGAGCGCTGCGAAGGGTAGAACGCGCGCGATCGCTTACCCGATGTCGGCGATCGGACCGCGCGTACAGCTCGGCGGCTGGATTGCGAACGCAACCTGGGCGCGCGAGAATCCACCGGCCGTGGCCGCCCTTTCCGATGCGATGGTGAAGGCCAACGAGTGGGGCAACGCGCACCACGATCTGAGCGCGCAAATCCTCGCCAAGCACGGACGGCTCGATGCGGACGTGTTGGCGAAGATGAACCGGGCAACGTACGCTACACGTCTGGTTCCGAGCGAAATGCAGCCGGCGATCGACGTCGCGGCGCGCTACGGCGCGATCGCGCAATCCATTCCCGCCGAACGGATGCTGTTCAAACCCTAACTACTTGATGCCGAGTTTCCCGAGCTCGCGCGCGATGGCGTTTTCGTCCGTCTCATAGCCGGCTACGTCGGCACGCACGATGCCGTGCGCGTCAACGACGAAGAGATGCGGCAACGAGACGGACGTCGTACTGGAAGTGCCGTCGGCCGGCATAGTAGCTGGTACCGCAACGGCCTTCCCGGACATCTCCACGCCGTGGGCCACGGCGTAATCGAGGCACCGTGCATCCGTCTGGTCTTTGCAAAAGACGGCAACGTCTTTGAGCTTGGCGAGCACCGTATCCGAGACTTTTCCGTCGAGTGACGTGACTACCGCCGGTAGCATGCCCGGCGTCACGCCGGTCAGGCGGATCGACCTGGTCGGTATTTTCTCGGCCGGGTCGGCCGGCGACGGCGCACCCTCGTCCGCGCGTGAACGCAGCACTGGAAACGGAATGCCGAACTTCGCAATCACCGTATCGCCGGCGGCCGGGTTATCAAGGTAGTCGACGCCCAGAAAATCGGCGCGATCTTTGAAGCGCTTATAGTCGGCCAACACCTGCGGCATCTCTTCCAGGCACGGCGCGCACCACGACGCGAACGCGACGACCACGACCGGACGGCCCGCCGTTCGCACGACGCCGATCGCCGCGTGTCCGAGCGATAGCGAGGCGAGGTCGAACGGCGCCGGCGGCGCCGCGCCAAGCAACACCGTCGCTGCTGCGAGGAACCCGATCCAACGCACCATCATGACGGCCAGCTTAACGGCCCGTCGTCAGTGACCCTTGCTCCAGCAGGCGCTGGTGCTGGCCGGCGGCGCACCGCCGGTGCTCGTGCCCGGATAGAATGTGCCACTGCAATCGCTGTACCACGCGTCGACCGATGCATCAACGGTTTGACAGCGATCGAGATCGTCGCACACCGACTTCGTGCCGAGCTGCGCGTTGTAGTTATGGCCGTTTCCGGCCGAACCGCCGCTGCCCGCGTTCGACGAACCGGTAATCGCTTGACTCGTTTTATCGATCGCCTTGAACGTCGCGTCGGAGTTCTTCTTCCAGGCCGCATTTTGCGCGGCCATCGTCGCGTCTTGCTCTTTGGCGCGCGCGATGGTCGACTGCGTCACGGCGTTGGATTCGCGAATGACGTTGCCGGTGGTGTCACCGAGCTCGCGAGAGAAGCGCTGGAGCCATGCTTGGTCCAGTTGGAACGAACCGAGCATCGCATGCATGGCCGAAGCGGCGGCGGCAGTATCAGCCGGTGCAGCAAGATATCCGGCCATACGATAGATGATCCAGAGCGAAATGGGCGCGCCTGCCTGCGATGCTTGCATCGTGACCGCGTACACGTAGCCGTCGCGGTTGCCGCATTTGAAGGACACCTCACCCACATCGATGTGGACGCTTTTGCCTTGCGCTTGTTCGATCGGACCCAGCGACTGCGCGAGGCTTTGCGTTTGACCCGGGATGATGCCGCCGCGCATCATGCTCGCCGACGGGCAGAGCGCTCGCCGCGCATAGTCGGCCGCCGCGAGCGGCGCCGGGCGATACCGTTCGAGGAGCAGCTTTCCGCCCCAGGCCGCGGGAATGGCCTGGCCTTCCCGCATTCCCATACGTTGCGTCATGGCGCTCGGCACTTGATGGATAGCGATGCGCGGATCGTCCATGAACATCTCAACGCCGCCGTCGGGCGACTTCGCGCGGATCACGTAGTGCGGCTCGATCTTGGTCGTGCGGACCGTGCCGCCCGTAACCTGCCAGCCGCTAGGCAGATAGACGGAAAACGCGCCTTCGGCCGGGTCTTGCCAGCGCACGAGCGGCGCCGCCGCGACCGCGGCCGCGACGGTGCAGGCCGCAAACAGTGGCAAAAGCGAGAGAATCCGTAGAGCAAGGTGGCGCATGAGCCCCTCCGGTGGGTGCTGAGTCGTCGAGTTGCTCCGATTATGCCACGATTGCTCGCCCGGCCGTGGTAGGGCTTCCCCTACCGTCGCCGGTGCGTCTCGCTAGATGGCGGCTTTGACGGAACCGACCGCTTTCGGCGGGACGATGTGCAGCGCTGCGGCCGTGTCGCGGCGGATGTCGTAGCACAGCGTCGCATCGTCGGAGATCGAACGACCGTAGGACGGAATCATTTCGGTGAGCTTCGTCATCCACGCCGGCATGTTCGGCGCAAACGCGCGCGTCATGATGCCGAGCATGATGCTCACCGACGTCGATGCGCCCGGGGATGCGCCGAGCACGGCGGCAAGCGTGCCGTCGGACGTCGTGATGACCTCGGTACCGAACTGCAGCGATCCGGTCCGCTTCTTGTCGGGCACGATCACTTGCACGCGCTGGCCTGCGACCTCGAGCCGCCAATCCGACGGCTTTGCGTTCGGGAAAAATTCGAGCAGCGACTTAAAGCGTGCGTCGCGCGATTCGAGCACTTGGCTGACGAGATACTTCGTCAAATCGACGTTATCGCGGCCAACGGCAAGCAACGGGGCGATGTTGTCGGGTCGGATTGACGCGAACAGATCGGCGAACGAACCTTTCTTCAGAAACTTCGTCGAGAACCCGGCATACGGCCCGAACAGCAGCGACCGCTTGCCATCGACGACCCGTGCATCAAGATGCGGCACCGACATCGGCGGCGCGCCGATCGAGGCCTTGCCGTACACTTTCGCATCGTGCCGATCCGCATACTTCGGATCGTCGCACCGCAGCCAAAGACCGCTCACCGGAAAACCGGCAAACCCTTTGCCTTCGGGAACGTTGGATTTCTGCAGCAACGGCAGCGCGCCGCCGCCGGCGCCCAGGAAGACGCACGCCGCTTTGACTTCCGTCTTCGCGCCGCTCTTCCGATCGTGCAGGGACAGATGCCACAATCCGTCGCCGGGGCCGCGCTGCACGTCGGTCACGCGGTGACGGTAGGCAACGGAAAAATCGGGTTGCTTCTGGAGATTCGCGATCAAGATGCGCGTCAGTGCGCCGAAGTCGCAGTCGGTGCCCGTGATATCGCGCGTTGCGGCAACGGCTTCGCTCGGGTCGCGCCCTTCCATAACGAGCGGCATCCACTCGTTGAGCACGGCGTGATCTTCCGAATATTCCATCGAACTGAAACAGTGATGTGCGCTCATGGCATCGTAGCGGCGCTTCAGGAATGCGACATTTGACGCACCGCGGACGAAGGCCACGTGCGCGACCGGGTGGATGAACGATCCGGGATCCGGGATCGCGCCCTTGCGAACGAGATACGTCCAGAACTGGCGGGTCAGGTCGAACTCGTTGTTCACCTTGAGGGCACGAGAAATGTCGACGCTGCCGTCGCTTCGCTCGTTCGTATAGTTGAGCTCGCACAGGGCTGCATGGCCCGTACCGGCGTTATTCCACGCGTTAGAACTCTCTTGGGCCGATGCTTCGAGCGACTCGTAGATCGCGATGCGCAGGTCCGGATTGAGTTCCTTGAGCAGGGTAGCAAAGGTCGCGCTCATGATGCCCGCGCCGACGAGGGCAATATCCACTTCGGCCTGGGCCGATCGCTGCAAGTCCACGGGGCTATCTTCCCCGAAAATCAGGGTTTTCCCAAGGACTTCGGTATGAATTTTGCACCGAGGGGGAATTACCGAAACCCGGGAACCCCGGCGCCGTACCTGGCACGATGCATCGGCTTGAAATCGACCTCGTCAGCAAGACGTACCGCGGCGGCATTAGGGCCGTGCACGAGATTGCCCTCGACCTCCGCCCGGGGATCGTCGGCCTCTTGGGTCCGAACGGAGCGGGGAAGTCGACGCTGATGCGTATCGTCGCAACGGTCGCGAAGCCCACGTCCGGAACGGTGCGCTGGGATGGCGACGACGTCGTGCGCGCCCCGCAGGCACTGCGCCGCGTGCTCGGCTACCTGCCGCAAGACGCGGGTGTGTATCCGCATCTCGATGCGTATGAATTCCTCGACTACATCGCTGCGCTCAAAGAGATCGATGCGCGCAGCGCGCGCCGGCAGATCGGCGAACTCCTCAACGCACTCGATCTCGTGCCGGTCGCAAAACGGCCGCTCGGCACGCTCTCCGGCGGCAACCGGCAGCGCGTCGCAATCGCCCAGGCGTTGCTCGGCGATCCGCAACTCCTCGTCGTCGATGAGCCGACCGTTGGTCTCGATCCCGAGCAACGCGTGCGGTTTCGCGATCTGCTCGCACGCTTCGCGCAAGACCGGATCGTGCTGCTCTCCACGCATGTCGTCTCCGACATCGAGACCACAGCCGATCGCATCGTCGTAATCGCCGCGGGGCGCGTGATCGCCGACGGCACGCCGGGCGCCGTCATCGGCGCTCATCTTTCACTCGAAGCGGCGTATCTGGCCCAAGTCGGCGCAGCGGCGTGAACGGCATTCTGGCCGTCGCGCGTGCCGACTTCCGGCAACGGACGCGCACGTTCGGAATGGTCGTGATCCTGGCTGCGGCATTACAGCTCGGCTACCTGTTCGTGCCCGATGCCTGGGCGCAATATTCAACCGTGAACCTCGACGGTTGGCGTGGCATGTACGACAGCAATTGGATGGGCGCGTGCACGGCGTGGCTCTGTGCGATGCTCCTCACGTTCGTGGGCTTCTTCTTGCTCCGTCCAGCGCTCGCGCGCGACGCACAACTGGGAACGTATCCACTGCTCGCGTCCGCCCCGGTGTCGCGCGCGCGGGTCGTTCTCGGCAAGTGGGCGAGCAACGTCGCACTGCTGGCCGCGCTGGGAGCCCTGCTCGGCGTTGCCGCCGTCGCGATGCAACTGCTGCGCGGCGAAGACCGCAGCATCGATCTGGCAGCGTACGTCGTGCCCTACCTCGCGCTGACGCTGCCCTCAATCACCGTGATCGCTGCGTGTGCGATCGTGCTCGACGCGGTGCCGCCGCTACGCGGCGTGCTCGGCGGGGTCGTGTGGTTCTTCATCGCGAGCGCACTGATCGCCACGCCCCTGACGACATCCGGCGGCGGGTTGCATCCCGTGGCGATCGATCCGCTGGGCGTAACGACGCTCTCATCGTCGATGTTCGGGTCGCTGCACGCCGCGCACCCCACGGCGAACGCAGCCCACGACATGTCGATCGGCGGCGGCCCGGCCGCAAAGCATCTCTTCCGTTTCACCGGTATCCGCTGGTCGCCGGCATTCTTTGCGCAGCGCGCCGCGTGGATACTACTCTCCGCACTTGCGGTCGTGCTGGTGTCGCCGTTTGCAATCGCCGCACCGCGGATGGCCGCGCAACGCACACGACTCGCCCGCTGGCCCCAGCGGTTCGCCCAGCGTTTGCCGCTCGGGCGCTTGCTGCGGGGCGAACTCGCCTCGGCATTCGGCCTCGCCGGACCGTGGGTACTGCTCGGCTCGATCGTCATCGCAATCCTCGCATTGCTGCTGCCGACGGTTGCGCTTACGCGCGCAATCGCGCCGCTCGCCTGGATCTGGCCGCTCGGTGCGATTGCGGCAACCAGCGTTGCCGATGCGCGGGCGAACCTCGACGCACTGCTGCTCGCAACGCCGGCCCGCGTATGGCGGCGCGTGTTTGCGCGCTGGGGCGCGTGCCTCGCGCTTGCGATAGTACCAGTCGCTGCGCTCGCGCTACGCGCCGGCCCCGCAGGCTTTGCGCTGATCGCCGTGGCGGCTGCGCTCGCAGCAATCGGTCTCGCGCTGGGGTGCCTTACGCGTTCGGCCGCGGCGTTCTCAGCGGTGATGCTCATTGCCTGGTATCTCGGTCCGGTGAACGGCCTGGCCGCACTCGACCCTGCTGCCGCAGTCGCCGCGCCGGCGCTCGCGACGGCAATCGCACTGGGCGTCGCCGCGCTTACGCTCGCCGCGACGGCGTTCCGGCTCGCGCGCCGTCAATGAACGCGTGCCGGCGCCGCCAAAACGGCTGCTCGGCAAAACGCTCTTCGTATCTATAAACGATCGCCCGCTGCTTCAGATACGCGCCTAGCGCATCGCCGAGGTCAGCGGCGTAGCGTTCCATCGGCTGCTCGTCACCGGCCACGCGCGCAAGCACTGCCAGCGCGGCTTTGCGGCCGCTCCAGAGAGCGGTCGTCATGCCTTGTGATGAGAGCGGATCGAAGGTGATCGCTGCGTCTCCGGCCGCAACCCACGCTGGACCGCAGAACTGTTCCAGCCGGCTCGTGCCGGCACTTGCCAGGCGCACCCGCGCCGCCGGATCGAACCCCGCGCTCGCGATCCACTCGCGCACGAAATGCGTTTCATCGAGCGCTCCCCGCCACACGCGGGGATCGAGCGCGATACGCTTCGGCAGCGTATCGGGATCGGCGAAAAGCGCGAGTGCCAGGCGTCCACCGGGCAACAGGCTTGCATACCACCAACCGTCAGGAACGGCTTCGATCAGCGTTGTGGGCGTCGGCTCGACATCAAGCTCGACGTGCTCCAAAAACGCATACGCCGCGACTAACTGATCGGCGCTGAGGCGATCGGTGAAACCGCGCGCAATGACGGCGGTGCGGCCGCTGCAGTCGATCACGATTCGCGCCTGCGGGGCACATGCGAGAATGCGAATGTCCGTCGCCGTCACGGCATCGAACAGCATCTGCTCGAAAGCTGCCCGATCGATAACGGAACCGGTGCCGTCCATTTGCGCGAATGCGTCGCGTCGCACCAGCAAATCAGATCCCCAAGCGGAGTACGTCGTATTCGCCGATCGCTGCGGAACCGCAGCAAATCGTTCCGCAACGCCGAGTTCGTGAAGCAGCCCGATCGCCGCGGATGCCAGCGATTCACCCGGGCGATCGCCCGCGACCGGGGGCCGGGTCACCAGCGCTACGTCGAGGTCGCTTTGCGCGAGCGTCAGTGCCGCGGCACATCCCGCAATGCCGCCGCCGACGATGGAGATCGCGACGCGTTCTGCTATCGCCGAATCCCCTCATCCGGCGGTGCGGCCGTGGCGAGATCGACCGCGCCGCGATCGACTTCGACAAACACGCGCGCCGGAATCCCAGCAGGTTTGCCGGCGTCAGCCGGGCCCGGCCGGCTCACCACGAAACCCATCCGCGCCCACAGATACACCATCGCGTTGAGACCATCGAGGTAACTCGCGCGCGCATGATAGCCGACGCCGGCGACGCCCCGCGACCACGTCAAGCGGTTCTCATAAAACTTGACCCGCGTTTCGGGCGGAAGCTTCGGGTTCATGACTTCACGATAAAACAATTGCGGCAGCACATCGATCGGCAACAACGCCGGCCACCACGCGCCACTCGGGAAATCGTTGCCGTCGGTAACGAACTGACAGCTGAAAGCGTCGCACTGCCAGGGCAATCCCATCCAGCGCGTGAGATCGCCCGGCATCTGCGCGGCAACGGCGCCCGGCGTCGAACCGTTTCCGCCGAACGCTTTTTCGGGCGTGAGCAAGAGTCCCAAATTCTGCACGAGCCGCGGATCGCGATCGGTCGCGAGCTTGATGCGGAACGGCGCGCTGTAGAGTTCCCGGTGGCGCAGCGGCCAGGTCAGTTCGACGCCCGGATGAAACGCGCCGCCGGAACACGGCTCGAGTGCCGCGCGCGTCAGCGCCTCCGGCTGTTCGGCAACTGGGATGCGCTCGATGCTCGTGACTTCGGCAGCTGCTTGCGGTCCCAGATCGTCGACGAATTTCCCCACGGACCACAATTGCAATATGCGGTATTGCTCGTGCGGAATGCGATACCACGAAAGCGCCGACTTGGCGTAATTGATTCCGTCGCCCAGCATGTACGGCAACTTGTACTGCTGCGCGTCGCTCGCATTGGGATCGCGGAATTTTGCAAGTACATCCGCCCGGAATGCAGCGTTCGCGGGCGCGGGATCGGCGAGACGTTTAACGTACGCGGGATTCGCGAAGTCGCCAACCTCGATCCAACTGGGCGCGAGGTTCTGCGCACTCGAAACCCACTGCATCTGACCGATCTTGAAGAACAGCGGATAAATGTGTTTGCGAAACGAGAGCGGCGGCTCGGGCGATTTCATCCAGCCCGCTTCGATCGCAACGCTCCCGAGCACGTCGTAGAGCGAGATGAACGGCATGATCTCCGGCGCATAGTGCGGACCGCAGCTCGCCACCCACGCGTGCTCCGCGTCGATGGGCGCGCTCGTACCGATGGTCACGCGGGCGCTAACCGGACCGTCGCACCAATCGTCGTACCAGCCGTCGTTGTCAGCGAAGTTGGTAATCGGATTGTTGGCAATCACCGATGAGGCAACGCCGTCACCGGGAAATACGAGCAGCCGTCCCGCCTCGTCCGTACCGAGATGGCCGAGCGTCACCGGCGTCGCGTTCCAAAATTTCCCGGTCATCGCGTACGCGGGATCGTTTCCGCGCGGGTTACGGCTCGCGCCCGTAATCGCGTTCGGTCCAGGGTCGATAACCAGCAGGCGCGCGCGGTCGGCATCGCCGCGAATACTTTGATTGCGCAGCGGCCCGGGCAAACCCGGAGCGAGTTCTTGGTTATCGAGCGGGTTGTTGAAGCCGTACCACGCCCCTTTAGTGTTGGCGACGTGTACGGTCCATTCGATCTTCGCCTCGGCGGCGGTGATCTCGCGAATCACCTCGCCCGCAGCATTGAAGGCGTAGACGCGAAAACGCTGGACTTGCTTCTTGACCTTTTGCGTGCCGTCTTTATATTGTCCGTGAGGTTCCGGTTGAATGCCCGGCACTTCCGGGGCGAGAAACCACTGCTCGCTATTGCCGACGCGCGACATGCCAAGCGGCGGATAGACCGCCAGCCTAGCGATGGTGCTATCGGCCGGCGGCCCGCTGCGCGCGCCCTGCGCGAACGCGGCGCGTTGTAAAGGCGCGGCGAGAAACGGCGCCATCGAGGCTCCGGCGAGGAAGTCGCGTCGTTTGATCATGGCGTCCACACGCGGCCGTCAGCCAATTGGATTTTGGTCACCTGGCAGATTACGAACGCCGTCCTTACTTCATCCTTGCCGATGGCGGGCGTGGGGCGGATGCGGTGCGTGATCGTCTCGCCCGCTCCGAATGACCCGACGTCGCTGAACGTATGTATTCCCGACCCGAGTACGAGTTGAAGGTCGAGACGCACGATTGCCGCGTCGGACAGGTTCTTGTACGTTACGTCGAGCGCACCGAAAAACGAGCTCAAATCGTACTGCGATAACACCGCCTGACACACGGACATATCGATCGGCATCGGAGCGACCGTCGCCGTTCCGTCGGCGGCCGTCATCGTTCCCGGCGCGGGCGCGGGCCGCGGCGGCAACACCGGCGCAACGGCAACCGTGCCGTCCGCAAGGATCACTTTCTCGACGCGACCGAACACGGCGTTGGTGTTCCAGGATGGCGAGAATTGCACGCAGTTGAATTTCGACGTCATGCCTGGATCGATGCGGCGTTTGATGTCCGACACTCCGGGCTTCACGCGCACGTCGTCGTAGGTCGCGCTCAAGACCATCTCGACCACCGGTTGCGTGCCGGTGTTCTCGAACGTCGCGCAGAGGGCGCCATCGGTAAATCCCTTAGACGTCACGGCAAGCGGAGGTAAACCGATGAAACCAACCCGGTAGTACTTCTCACGTACGGCCGAGGCCGGTGACGGAAATATCACGATGAGGGCAATCGTAAACGCTAGCAGACGAGTGAATACCACGGGCATCGGCTTCGCCGGAGAGCGGTCAATTGCCCAGTATCGCGCATAGCCCATTATTAATAGGGGGCGCTCAGGCTCGGGTTCGATAATCAGGCGATAGCCATGCGATACGTTTGCGTTCTTCTTGCCGTTTGCATACTCGGGTTCGGCGTTCACGCACGCGTCGTGGCTTCGGCCGCCGAAGCTGGCCCGGCCGTGCCGGTTCTGCAAGGACGTTTGGTCGCGTCCGGCATTCCGGGCGCCGGCGCCGTGAGTCAAGTTGGTACGTTCCACGCGGGCGGTCCCGTCCACGATTTGCCGGAGTTTGCAGCGTACACCGTTAGCGGCCGCATCCTGGATGCGAAACGCGTGATGGTTGCGAGCACGTCGAATTTCGGCATGCCCGGGATAGCTGGTATCGCCGAAGGATCCGTTCTCTCCATCGATCCGAACGGCGGTACGCTGCGCATTCCCGCCGCCTTTGCCGCCGCCGGCGGGCAGGCGTCGATCCTTGGTGGACGCGTACAACTGTTTACCGCGGCGAGTTCCGCTTTTGCTAACGGCGTGAACACGCCGAAAGCGGTTTCGGCCGATTTGCCGGCGGTGGCGAATCCGACCGGCATCTCCATCAACAACGCCTTCGGACGCCCGTGGATTACATCGACGCCCCGCGGTGCCGCCGCAGCCGGCTTCGACGCGGTCATCGATCCCACCGGAATTCCACTTGCGAACGCGCCGGACCAAATCGCCGGCGGCATCTTCACCGAAAGCAAGACGAACCGCAATCCGCAACTCGTCCCCGGCGCCATGTCGACCGGCCTCGTTGGAAATGCGCTCCTCGGGCGGTCGCCCGACGGCAGCAAGCGCGCCGCGTTTGCAGTCCTCGCGGCCGACGGAAGCATCACGCAAGCGCACGTGGAGCTCGGCGTCGACGGGCTCGCTCCGCCGGGCACGATCACGCCGCAGCCGGGCAAACTGATACGCGCGGGCATGCTGTTCAATTGGGTGCCGAACCGCATTCTCTACGTCACGGATGCGCCGCGCAATGCCATCGTTGCGATCCCGATCGGTGACGATACCCACGTGTTTACCGCCGGGCATCCGCGTCTCATCAAGGCCGCGGCATTTCAGCGGCCGATCGACATGGCGCCTGCCGTTCCGGAGGTTGCGAACGGCGTCTTCTCCAGTAACACGACACTGGCCGGAAACTCCGACATCTACGTCCTCAACGCCGACGGCTCGATCGTGCGCATCCACCAAGACGGATCGGTTGTGGCGATTCGCCGCATCGCCATCGGCGGCCACGTCATCGGAGCCGGACGTCTAAACGGCATCGCCACCGCCTCGGACGCGGCGCATCTCTGGTTGACCGTTCACGATGCGCTTGGAAGCGAGGCCCCGGGTGCGTTGATCGAAGTCCCCGCGTTTGGCGCGGGCCAAACCGATGCCGTGCCGGCCGTGACGATCGCCGCCGGGCAGGCACTGTTCATGCGCACGCTCACGCCGCAAACCGGCCTCGGGCCGCTCTTCAACGAGCGGTCGTGCCTGATGTGTCACAGCACGCCGTCCATCGGCGGCATGGGCCGCAACGGCCTCGACGTCGTTACGCACATCGGGCACCTCGAGAACGGCGTCTTCGATCCGATGGTGGATACGGGCGGTCCGGTCGCACGCGCCCACTCCGTGACGGAACTTGGCTTCGCGTGTCCATTGACCGCCGGCATTTCGGCCCGCGCGAACGTCACGTCGCTGCGGAATTCGCCGTCGCTCTATGAAGACGGCGCGATCGACGGCTTGACCGACGCGGCTATTGCTGCGGGCGCCGTTGCGTATCCCGACGGCGTGCACGGCCGGCCGAATTGGGTCGACGCGGGCGACGGCGTGTTACATGCCGGACGCTTTGGCTGGAAGGCGGAAATCGCGCACCTCACCACGTTCGTCGGTCAAGCGCTGCGCAACGAAATGGGCGTCACGAATCCGATTTTCCCGCTGGATCTCGCCTCAACGAAACCGCCGGAGCGTCCGTGTGCCGGCGAGAGCGCCGGCGTGAAAGACGACGGCACACAAATTCGTCAGATCACTGCCTTTGTGGCCTCGTTGAAAACGCCGAACGAATCGCACGCAAAAGACGATCAAGCGGGGAACGATCTCTTCGCATCGACGGGCTGCGAGGAATGCCACACCACGCGCTTCCACAGCGGCGCAGATGCGCTGTATTCCGATTTTCTGTTACACGATATGGGGCCCTCGCTCGACGACGCGATCATTCAAGGTCAGGCGCAAGGCCGCGATTGGCGGACGACCGCGCTGCGCGGCGCCGGCCTTCGCCGGCGCTTCCTGCACGACGGCCGCGCGACGACGATTGCCGATGCAATCGTCGCGCATGATGGTGAAGCGACCAGCGCTGTGCGCAAGTACCGCGCACTCGATGCCGCATCGCAACGCGCCCTGATCCGATTCGTCTCCAACTTATAGCGGCCGCTGACCGGGAAACCCCCAGCGTCCGGTAGTATGCTGGTTTTTTGGCAACCGGATCGGTGAGGGACCAGATGCTTAACAAAGACGAGAACGAGCTCTTTATGCGGGTCGGGCCGGGCACGGCGATGGGCGAGCTCATGCGCCGCTACTGGCATGCGGTGGGATGTTCGGAGCTCGTCGGGGCAAAGCCGCAGCGCACCAAGGTTCTGGGCGAAGAACTCCTGCTCTATCGGGCGGAGAACGGCAACGTCGTCCTGATGGATTTGCGCTGCGCCCACCGGCGCGTCGCGCTCGATCACGGGCGCGTTGAGGGCGAGTGCATTCGCTGTCCGTATCACGGCTGGCTCTACGACCGCTCGGGACAATGCATCGAGCAGCCGGCCGAGCCCGAAGGCAGCTCGTTCAAAGACAAGGTGCGCCTCTCGAGTTACCGCGTCCAGGAGTACAGCGGCATCGTGTTCGCCTATCTGGGGCCCGAACCGGCACCGCTGTTGCCGCTCTTCGACGTCCTGCGGATGACGGACGGCGTAAAAGAGCTGATGATGCAGACCGTTCATACGAACTGGCTCGGCCACGCCGAGAACACGGTCGACATCAGCCACCTTGCGTGGCTGCACGGTTTCACGTTTCCCGCCTACGGCGCGCGGAAGCTGACCTATTCGTGGGACCGCAAGCCGTACGGTATCGACAACGTGATGGACGTTGAGGGCAGCGACGATGCCCACGTTTCGTGCACCGGGTTTCCCACCGTAAACCGCTTCGCGTTACCGCCGATCGACAAGAACGGCGAACTCGTGCTTTCGATGATCTTTCGCGTCCCGATCGACGACGAATCGATCAAGCAATACTTCGTCCGCTTCTACCCCAGCGACAAGCACACGTTCGTAACGCGAACGCGGGATCCCAAGCCCGGCGTGTACGCGCCGCTCGCGAACGACTGGTGGGGTATCGACGTGCCGGATCAGGATCGCATGGCGATCGAGCAGCAAGGCGTGATGCCCGATCGTACGCAGGAACGTCTCGGGGCATCAGACGGCGGGATCATCCTCTTGCGTCAGATGCTGCGCGAGGGCTTATCTGCCGTAGCAAACGGGAATGACCCGCCGTGCGTGATCCGCGATGCGGCGCATCAGATCGTCGATTTTCCGCAAAAATCGTCGATCATGGCCAAGACGCAAAGCGGCGCCGATTATACGCTCGGGGCCAAGGCCGGCGCCGAATTGTCGGCCCGATGACGATGCCGTTCACCCGCCTGCGCACGATCCAATCCTTGGCCGGTGTCGCCGTTGCAGCGGCACTCCCGGTCGGGGCGGTAGCACAAACGCCGGCGACGATTCGGCTCGGCATCATTCCCATCGAGCCGACCTGCTCGGCCTACTACGCCAAAGAAAACGGCTTCTTCGAAAAGGCCGGACTCGATGTCGAGATCACGCCGAGCGCCGCGACGGCCGCCATCGCCGCCGCAGTGGTTACCGGCACGTACGACATCGCCTACGCGACGGTGTCGACGCTCGCAACCGCGCACGCCAAGGGCATTCCGTTCGTCATCATCGCACCCGCCGGCGTGATCAACGGAACGAAAGCCGTCGGCTCGATCATGGTGCAAGCGCACTCGACGATCCAAACCCCGAAGGATCTCAACGGCAAGATCTTCGGCACATCCGGCCTCAACACGCTCGCCGAATATCTACCTCGCGCGTGGGTCGACAAGAACGGCGGCGACTCGTCGACCATGAAATTCATCGAGATCCCTTTCCCGCAGATCGGTGAAGCACTCGCTGCGGGGCGAATCGATGCCGGCTATCTGGTCGAACCGTTCGTGACCATCGCAAAGCAGCGAAACCAGGCACGCTTTCTTGCAACCGGTGACGATGCGATCGCTCCGGTGTATCTCGCGAGCGCCTGGTATGCGACGGCAGCGTGGGCAAAGGCGCATCCGGATCTCGTCGCTCGCTTCGCAACGGCGATGGCCGAGGCGGGGCGTTGGGCAAACGCCAACCCAGCGAAAGTCGTGCCGATTATCGCCAATCATCTCAAGGCCGATCCCGTCATTACGGCCGCGGCGCCGCGCACGGAATTCACGGACCGCCTCGTCGCCGCGCAAATCCAGCCGTGGATCGACGTCACGGCGAAATATGCAAAGTTCCCGTCGTTCCCGGCGGCCGATCTCGTCTACTCGCCCGGCCGCTAGGCGCGCGGCACACGCGACGCGATCCGCGACACCGCGAAATCGCTCGAGAGAAACGCGCCCTCTTGCCAGCCGCCGAGCGGAGACATCTGGTCGCCGATGATCGAGCAGCGGCCGTCGCCGGCAAGGAGGCGCTGGTAGGCGCGGTTCGCGTCGGCGTTGGCGAAATTCCACGGCGTCACACCGCCGCTTTGTCCTTCGGCCTGATTCCAGGCGATGGTCACGGCTTTGCTGCTCGGCACGAGCGCCTCGTCGGAAAACTCGCGATGCAGTTTCACGGCATCCCGCCGCCCGGCCACGATGCGCTCGGCGAGCGTCATGCGACCATATGCTTCGGCCTGGTCGGCGTATGAATACGAGCCGGCGATGATGCCGCGCTTCTCCAGATAGCCGTTCGACGGATACCACATTTGCGTGATCGGGTTCGACGTGTAGCTGATGCCGCCGTAAATATTGTACGGCGCTTCTTCCCAAAACCGGCGATTCGCTTGCCAGGCGAGCTTGTAGAGCGCGACGTTTTTTGCCGACGCGGCGGCGCGGGTAAAATCGCCAGCCAGATTGGTCTTCAGATTGACCAGTCTCGCCAACGGCAGATTGATCAAACAATAATCGGCCTGCACGCGCGTCGTGTTTCCACTCTTGCGATCGCGATACGCAACGTCGACGCCGGCGGCCCCGTTGACGATCTCGAGGGCTTCAGCATTATACCGGATGTCTTTGCCCACGCGAGCCACGAACGCATCGACGATTTTGTCCATGCCGCCGATGGGTTGAAAGAGCGTCGGTTGCCACTCGCCTTCTTCGGGCTGGTAATAGCGGTTCTGCCAAAATTTTAGCGCCAGCAAGTCTTTGAGCGGCAGCCGCGGATTGGCGGCGCACAGCGCCTGTATCGTCATCGGTTCGAGACAGCCGGTGCGCGGCGTTTCGGAGCCGACGGTCGCGGGACCGGTCGTAGGCAGATCGCCGAACGTGCGCAGCAGATCCAAGAACAACGCGCGATCGTCGGCCGTGATGTCCGCATCGAGCGCGTGCTGGTTGATCGCTTTGCTCAAGAGCTCGGCGATATAATTGTTCGTATCGCTGCTCAAGCGGTTGCGGGGCATCGCCTTCCCGCCGAAGGCGCCATCCGACTGGAACAAGTCCGCCGTGGTCGACATCACGTAGACCTCGAGTGGAATGGCAAACTCTCGGCAATAGTGCATGACCCGCGGATGGTGGAACGGCAACCGCGCCGGCCCGAGGTTCATGTACAAGCCGTCATCGAACGCGCACGTTTGCTCCGTGGTGCCGTGCGGTCCGGCCGTTTCCACCACGCGCGTCCCGGCTCGAGCCGTGAAATTCCGGCCGCCGGGACGATCCAGGTATTCCAGAATCACGCAGTGGTAGCCGGCTTTGGACAGCTCGTAGGCCGATGCCATACCGGCGATGCCGGCGCCAAGAATGACGACGGTCTTTCCCGCACCGCTACCGGCGGGCAACTCCAGCGGTCCGGCCCAAGCCGGCGGAGTCTGCACCACCCCCAGCGCGAGCATGGTTTGATAGACGGCCGCAGCCCCACCGAGTTTTCCGGCGAATGCCAAGAAGCCGCGCCGTGAGGCGAAGGGGCCTGTCGCTATAGTCATGCGGACGTATTGGCCAGACAGCCCTCAAATCAGTTGGCTCGGATTTGGAGCAACGGAAGCTGGGAATAGCGGACGAACCGAGGAGGCAGTGATATGTCCGATCTTCGTGGGGATTCCATTCGCGGGTGGCGTCTCGCTTTGGTGGCGGCCGCTCTAAGCACCGGTCTGCTCCTGGCCGGCGCGGTATCCGAGGCAGCGGGCGGGGGTGGATACACGGCCGCGCAAGCTACCGCAGGCGCGACGGTCTACGCGACCCGCTGCTCGCAGTGCCACGCTGCGAGCCTGCAGGGCGGGGCAGGCCCGGCATTGATCGGCGCGGCGTTCCAAACATCGATGAACGCGAACTACACCGACGCCGGCCGGCTCGAAGATTTCATTCGCAAGCAGATGCCGGCCGACGCACCGGGCACGTTGAGCGTTCAGCAATATCTTAACGTGACCGCCTACCTTCTCGCGCGCAACGGATTCCCAGCGGGCACTGCCGCCTTAACCGAACGGAACGCGGGCGCGGTCAAGCTCGCCCGCGCGAGCGCCCCAAAAGCGACCGCAGCCCAAACGAATCTCGAGATCGTCCGCAGCGCACCGCCGACGCGGCACACGTTCGCAACGCTTCCGGCCGCACGCAACGTGGCGATCAGCGACAGTATGCTCGTGGGCGCCGCCGGCAATGGGGGCGACTGGCTCATGGGCGGCCACACGTATGCCAACGACCGCTACTCTCCACTCGATCAGATCACTTCCGCAAATGTCGGCGCACTCGCGCCGGTCGCGATCGTGCAAACCGGATACACCGCAAGCTTCGAGACGACACCGGTTGTGGTTGACGGCGTCATGTACGCGACGACGCCGACGGTAAACAACCGAATGAAGGTGATGGCCCTCGACGCCGCAACCGGCGCTCGCATTTGGGAAACGACGAGCAACCTCGGCACGTTTAAGATCTGCTGCGGCCCGGTTAACCGTGGCGCCGCCGTGGCGTACGGCAACGTGTACGTTCTCACGCTCGACGATCGGCTGATCGCCTTGGACGCGCGCACCGGGGCCCAGCGCTGGTCGGTGCCGGTCGCCGATGCCACCGCGGGCTTCTCCGAGACGATGACGCCGCAGATCTACGCGGGCACGGTCATCGTCGGCAGCGCCGGCGGCGAATGGGCGATCCGTGGATTCGTTGCCGCCTTCGATGCACAAACCGGAAAGCAGCGTTGGCGCTGGAATTCGACGGATCCAAAAACGTTCGCGAATGCTTCGTGGAAGAGCGGCGGCGGAATGGTGTGGACGACGCCGGCGATCGATCCGCAACTCGGCTTGGTCATTTTCTCGACCGGCAACCCCAATCCCGACCTAAGCGGTATCAACCGCAAGGGTGACAACCTCTACACCGATTCGATCGTCGCACTCGATGTAAAAACCGGCAAACTCCGCTGGTACTATCAAGAAGTCAAACACGACGTGTGGGACTACGACGCGGTGAGTCCGGTCGTGCTCTTCGATGTCGACCAGAACGGCACGTCGATTCCGGCTGCCGGCGAAGCGGGGAAAGTCGGCTGGTTCTTCATCGTGGACCGGCGCACCGGACATCTGATCCGTAAGTCGGACCCCTACGTCCTGATGTCCAAGAACATGTTCAGCACGCCGACAAAAAAGGGCGTCGTCATGTTACCGGGAGCGAACGGCGGCGCAGAATGGTCGCCCGCCGCGTACTCGCCCAAAACGCGCAACGTCTACGTGCTTGGAATGGATCAACTGATGCGCTTCACGACGCAACCGGAGAAAACCGTCCAAGGGCAACTGCGGCTCGGAAGCGCGTTCATCAACGTCGCGCCGAGCGGCCTGCAAGACGGGCGCTTTGTCGCCATCAACACCGATACCGGGAAACTTGCCTGGACCGTGAAAACGGCGCAACCGCTGATCGGCGGAGCGCTGGCGACGGCCGGGAATCTCGTCTTCATGGGCGAGGGCAACGGCGACTTCAACGCGTTCGACGCAACGTCGGGCAAGAAACTCTGGCACTATAATCTTGGCGCCGGCGTGAACGCACCCCCGGTGACGTACACCGTCAACGGTCAGCAATACATCGCGGTCGCGGCCGGCGGAAACTTCCAACTCGATTATCCGCTCGGCGACGCGATCGCGATCTTCAAGCTACCGGCGCCGCTCCCGTCAGGAACGCAGCCCTGAGGCGCAGAAGCGGGGCTCATGCCGGACCTGAAGTTTCGGGACCGCGGGGTTCACGAGATCCTCGACGATATTGCCCGGAAGCGCGAACAACCCGGACTTACCCATGACGCCCTCTGGAAGAGCGCGCGCGCGCGTGGGTATCAAGATATTCTTCAGCCGGTACACGGCTCGGACACGCGTTACGAAGGGTACCTCTGTCTCGCCTATCAGCTCGCCTCCGGGCGGACGGTCATTTCCATCGACACGGGTGAGCGAATGCTCGCGGTCGTCGAGAAGTTCGAAGCGCTGCCGAATCCCGGCGCAAAGGTTCGCCTAACGGCCGTCTTTGCCGGCGACGGCGTCGAGAAATGGATCGTCAAGCCCCTCGCCCAGATCGGCTGCGGCCTCTCGCTGCGCTTTGATTTCGACGTCAGCGACAAGCGCGTGGGCGACGTCGGCTGGGCCGATAAGCTGCGCGGCGCGCTGGCGCAGGCGCGGCGAATGGAAAACGCGGTCACCGGCGAGCTCAACGTAAAGCGCATCGGACTCCCGCCGATCGAAGCGGAGCCGCCGTTCAAGGATCAGATGGTGCAATACGATGAGGACATGCGCAAGCGCATCTCGGCGACGCCGCTGACGCCGGACGAGGAGCGCGAAAAGGCCAAGCTTCGCACGCAAGAACAGGCCAACGCCTTCTTCGCGAAGCGCAAAGCCAAACTCGCCGAGCAATACCGCATCGAATCCCAGCACTTCCGCGAGAAAGGCATTCCGGAATTGCGGGCGGCGTACGACAAGCGCAAAGAACGCGCCGACAAAGTTCAAGCCGAAGCCGACCGGATCAGCAAGCTTCTGGCCGAAAATCTGGCCAACGTCGAACTCGGCTCGCAGGCGGCGAAGATGATCGAAAAGATTGAGGCCGCATGTTTGCCGATCGTCGTCGGCGACATGAGTGCGTTACTCGAAGATCCGCAAGCTCGCTTCAAAGAGCTGATCGAGACGATCGTTTTGCTGTTTGAGTTAGCAACTACGCAGCGGCGCGTCGCACCCTAGCGGACTAGATCTCGACGAGTACGTAGCTTTCATCGACCGAAACCGCGTAGGACTCGGCGACGAACGGACCCTCGAGGAGTCCCTCGCCGGTTTCAACCGAGACCGCATATTTTCGCAGCGCGACGTTGTCGCTATCGCACCACGATTGGCCGGTGCGCAGATCGTACTGCCAGCCGTGCCACGGACAGCGGATCATTTCGCTATCGGGGATGACGGCGTACTGACCGGGCTCGTCGGAGGCAACGCGGCGCACGATCTTACCTTTGCACAACTCCGCGCCTTTGTGCGGACACTTGCTCAGAAGCGCATAGAACGCGCCGCCGACATTGAACACGCCGATCTCTTTGCCGTCCACGTTCACGAGCTTACTCGTGCCCGGCGCGATTTCGCCCAGCTTCGCGACGACGTACCGTTTGGCCACGCTAGGGCAACCGGTACACGCTCTTCGCGTTTTCGCTGAAGATCATGCGCCGGTGTTCCGGCGTCATCCGCACGTTGAACACGGTTTTCGGATCGTCGAAATCCCAGTGCGGGTAATCGGTTGAGAACAGCAGCCGGTCCCAGCCGATCCAATCGATGAGCTTCGTCAGGTCCTCGGGGCGTTCGGGTTCTTCCATCGGTTGCGTCGTGTACCAGATGTTTTCGCGAATGTATTCCGACGGCGGGCGTTTGAGATGCGGCACTTCGCTGCGCATGCGTTCCCAATGTTTGTCGAGACGCCAGCAGAGCGCCGGGACCCAGGCGAAGCCGCCCTCGACGAGCACGAGCTTCAACTTGGGATACCGCTCGAAGACGCCCTCGAGAACCATGCTCGTGAACACGCCCATGATGACGTAGGCGAACGTTTGATGCTCCTCGAGATAAAACGTCGGCCAGCCGCCGGGCGTCGACGCGTAGCCGCTGCCGAAACCCGGCACGTGCAGTCCGAGCGGCAAGTTGTTGCGCTCGCAGGCCTCATAGATCGGCCAGTAGCGCGAACGCCCGAGCGGCTCTTGCGCGCGCGGCGACAGGCTGACCTGGACGAAGCGGCGATCGGATGCGCGCCGCTCGATCTCACGCACGGCGGCCTGCGGGTCTTCTTGCGTCACCTGAATCGCGCCGCGCAACCGCGGTTCCTTGTCGATCCATTCGGCGATCTGCCAATCGTTGTTCGCCGAGCAGAGCGCTGCGCCGAATTCGAGATTCCGCTCGGCACTACCGGACGGCTGCAGCGCTTGCAAGAGTCCCCATTCGACCCCGTTCTGATCCAGGTGATGCGTGCGCATGAAGTTGACGTCGCTTCCCGGCGGTCCGCCTTTGGTGGGAACGGCATCGATGCGATTCACTTGCATGCGCGGGTGCGTGAGCGTGCCGTGCAGCCCTTGTCGCACGTGCCTGCGATACGTTTGCATGTGTTCGCGCCAGCGAGCCGGGAGATACGGCAGAAACTCGGCCTCGGACGTGAGCGTTGGATGAATATCGCAATCGACGACGCTCAGCCGCGTCTTGGGCAGCGGCGGTAGCGGCTCTAGTAGGGTGCTCATGCGACGGCCTCCTTCAATCGTGAATACGTGGCGAGCGGATTATCGATTAGTATCTTGCGCAGTTGCTCATCGCCCAGACCGTTCGGCAGCACGTCCTCGCCGTCGAACTGCCAGTGCGGAAAGTCGCTGGAAAACAGCAGCATCTCATCGGAGCCGATCTGCTCGATGACGTCGCGCAACGCTTGCGGATCAGCCGGAGCGTCGGCCGGCTGAAGCGTGAGCTTGACGTGATCGCGGATCACGTCGAACGGCGGCTTCGTCACCCACGGGACTTCGGTCCGCACACCGCGCCACGTCTTGTTGAATTTCCAAGCGAACGCGGGCAGCCACGTGACCCCTGACTCGGCTAAAACGACGGTGAGCTCGGGGAACTTGCTAAAAGCGCCCTCCGACACGAGGCTGCCGAGCTGCGCGGCAAAGAGCTGCGTGTTGGACACATAGTCTTCGAGCAAATAGGATGGCCAGCCGCCGGCACTGGGCGGGTGACGATACGCGCTGCCCGCGTGAATGGCGATCGGCAAACCGTGCGCTTCGGCCGCGCGCAACACCGGCCAGTTCACGCGCCGTCCGAGCAACGTATCGAGTCCGGCTAGCACGAGCACTTGCACGAAGCGCGAGTCGCCGGCGCGGCGTTCGATTTCCGCCACTGCGAGATCGGCATTTTGCATCGGCACCATGATCGATGCGCGTAGTCGCGTATCCTTATCGAGCCATTCGGTCGCGATCCAGTCGTTCACCGCGCGGCAAAACGCTGCCGACATATCCTCGGCAAAGAGCGCTTGTGAGCCCCAAAGGCAGTTCAGAATTGCATACCGAAGGCCGAATTTATCGAGCGCTTCTTGTTGTAGCAGCGCTAGATTACACCCCGGAGGTCCCTGCTGCGGCCGCCAATCGGGACGGCCGGAAAGTGGTGCGGTTGGTGGATAGGACGTGAGGCTTAGATCGAGCCGTTCTAATTGCTGCACGCGCACGCGCTCGAGCCAATACTCGTCGAGATAGGGCACGATGGCGCTCACGCTCGGAACCGAGACGTGAACGTCGCAATCGATGGCGCCCTCAAATGGTATGCGCACGTACGGCCTCCGCTCTCAACATGGTGAGGTACCGATGATCGACATCAACGAGACCATCGATCGGATCGGCGTCAGACGGCTGGCGATACTGGTGATCGGGCTCTGCTTCTGCATGATGATGTGCGATGGCTACGATTTCGTGGCGCTCTCGGTTGCGGCCCCGGCGATCCTTCGCCACTGGCACGTGCTTCCGTCGGCCATGGGACTCGTCTTCAGCATTACGTTCATCGGGTTGCTGGTGGGCTCCCTGTTCTACGGGTGGCTCGGCGACCGGCTGGGCCGCCGGTTTACCATCATCCTCGGGACGTGCAATTTCGGGATCCCCGTGCTCCTGATCGTTTGGGCAACCAACGTCCCTGAGTTAGCAATATTGCGCTTTATTGCCGGCATCGGGATGGGCGGCGTCGTGCCTATCGCGTACACCCTGGTCAGCGATTATGCGCCGCGCCGCTTGCGCTCGACCGTCACGGTAGTCACCAACGCGGGCTACAGCCTCGGCGGTGTGGCAACGGGCCTCGTCGCCGCCGCCGTTATCCCGACATACGGTTGGCAGTCGCTGTTCGCCATCGGCGCTTGCGCATCGCTCGTCATGGGTGCGGTCTTGGCAATCTGGCTACCCGAATCACCGCGCTACTTAGCGATAACCGACCCCGCCTCGGCAAAACTCCGCCGGCTGGTCGAGCGCCTCATACCGAACGAGCCGGTTCCGGCTAACGCGGTCTTCGTGCCCGGCGACGCACAGGAAACGCAGAGCAAGCGCGGCGCGGGCACGTTCTCGCAGCTCTTCAGCGGCCCGCGCGCACCGGCGACGATCTTTCTGTGGCTGCTGTTCATCTGCGACGCGCTCGGGTTTTTCTTCCTCGCGAGTTGGCTGCCGGTCGTGATGGAACGCCAAGGGATCAGTCCGGCCGTCGCATCTTTGACGCAATCGCTGTTCACCTTCACCGGCATGATCGGCGGCTTCACGATCATGCGCTTCATCGACCGGGCCGGTCCGATCGTCGTACTGGCACTGCCGATCATCGGGGCGCCGCTCGAGATCCTCATGGGCATGCATAACGCCTCGCAACCGTTGCTGCTCTTCGCCGTCGCGGGCGCCGGCATTTGCTTATCGGGCGTGCATTACGCCGTGTACGGTATTGCCGTGCGCTTCTACCCGGCGAGCATCCGCGGCCGCGGTATCTCGAGCGCGACCGTGTTCGGACGCGCCGGGGGAATCGTCGCACCGTATCTCGGCGGCTTCTTTCTCTCCGCGCACATGCCGCTGCAACAGCTGATGATCATCGCGGCGCTGCCGTGCATTCCGACCGCGTTCGTCATCTTTGGACTCGGCCGTCTCTACTCTCGGCATTTCACGGAAACGCCGCAGTTGCAACCGAGTCCGGCTTAGGGTGCGCCCGCTTCGGTAATAACGCGGTTCAATAACGCCATGAGTTCATCGGGTGCGGTGACGTGCGGGCTGTGGGTGGCACCGATCTCGTAATAGCGCCATCCCGGCTCGCGCTGCGCTCGCTCGCCAAATGGTGCGAACGGACTGTGCGGCGTAGCCGTCGCGCGGATGTAGCTGCGTGGCAAGCGCAGATCGCCGTGCGCAAACACGAGCGGCTGCTCGAAACACTTCAGCGGCTGCGGCACGCGCCGCTCCGAAATCCACTCGCGATCTTCCGGCGCGGTGTCGCCCGGGGTCGGATTCGGCGGCACTCGCCAGCCGTCGCCCTTGGCGACCGCAGCGCGCGTGCGTTCGTTTTGCTCGGCCGGCACGAGATCGGTGAGACTCTGCCCGTTCTCGGGAACGAACGCATCCAGATAGATCAATTGCGAGATCCGATCCCGCGCCCGGTCCGCAACACCGGTCGCCACGATGCCGCCATAGCTATGCCCGATGAGAACGACGTCACGTAAGTCTTCGTAGAACAGCACGTGCAGCAGATCCTCGATATGCGTGTCGAGGTCGACCGCCGGCGTCGCGAGGTGCGAGCGCTCGCCAAGGCCGGTATACGTCGGCGCGAAAAACGCATGGCCCGAACTCGCCATCAGCGGGCGCATCTTCTTCCAAGCCCACGCCGCCGACCAGGCGCCGTGCGCGAGCAGGATGGTTGCCATCTATTCTTTCGCGCCTAGATGCTTCTCGTAGAACAAGCTGTTTTTTATTGCCGACGGTGCCATCGATAGGTACGGACCGAACGCCGCGCACGGACGGAAGCCAAAGCGCTCGTACAGACGGAGCGCGGCCGGCTGGCGCACGCCGGTTTCGAGTCGCATCAGCGGGACGCCGGCAGCCCTCGTCACGTCTTCGAGGTGCGCGAGCAATGCCTGCGCGGCGCCTTCGCCGCGGGCTGCCTCGCGGACGTACATGCGCTTCACTTCCGCGAACCCCTCGAAAAACGCAACTCCCCCGCAACCGACGGCCGCGTCTCCCTGACGCACGATGAAAAATTGGACGTGCGGTTCGAACAGCGATCGCAACGTGAGGCCGTGCATTTGTTCGGGCGGATATGCGACGGCCAGTTCGCTGTCCAGCTCAAAAATCAGGGCTCGTACGTCGTCCGTAATCGAGTGTACCTGTTCGATGAGGATGGGGGACATGGGCACATCGTTCGACGGCGAGCCTCGATCCCCAAGCAATGTTAACGCACAAATGACGACAACTATCGCAATTTGGCCAAAGGGCCAGCGTCGCCGCTAGTCGCCAAGTTTGCTCGCAAGATGGAGCCGCGTCATCGCCCGCAGCTCGGCGATCCCGTTCCGTACTTAGGGACTTCATCGTCTTCATGTTTTGCAGTAGAACGACGGCCATGTCGTCGGCCGTTCGCGCCCTGAACTGAGGATCGCGCAGTTTGAGTATGCGGACGACGTAAACTTGCCGCGCTATTCCGAAGGCGAGCCTAGCAGCGCATCGGCGAGGGCAGCGATCTCGGCCATGGTCGGCCGAACTCCAACCTGCTCACAGCATCGGCAGCTATCGTCGGGGACGTCATGCCGATGCCTTTTCGATCGTCGCGCCTCTCCGCAGTTGCGGTGATCTCCGTTGCCATGGCAAGCGCTATCGGCGCGAATGCGTCCGCGCAGGTGCCGGCTCCGTTGCTCATCGGGCCCGGTCGTGTGGGCAGCGCGGTGACGTACCGCCTCACAACGTCGGGCGATCGCGCTGGGAATACACCGAGCATCCAGACCCTCGCACTGCGCTGGAAGCTGGGAGCGAAGGTCGTCGTGACACTGGCGAGCGCCGGGGACGCGCAAGCGCCGCTATTCGTTGCAACCCGGGCTGCCGACGGTACGCTGACGCTCGACAATGCGACCGGCGCCGAACCCGAAGGACGACGCGTCGCCGCAGCTGTCGGCTTCCTGAGTCGCCTCGACGGCTTCGTCGCGGCCGCACCGGCGGGCGCGAAAACGTGGAAGACGACGCTCGTCTTACAGCAGCCCACCCCGGGCGCGCCCCCCGCGCCGGACGCGCAGAGCACGCCTGTTCCGCAAATGCTGAAGATCCCGATCGCGGCGACGCGGAGCGACGACGCGACGGGGACCACCCTCACCGCCTCGGGCTCGATCGATCGCGCGATGACGCGTCCGGGTCCGGCGGCCGGTGACTCCCCGCGCCGCAGCGGCGGTGGTGGCATGGGCGGCGGCGGCGGCGGCATGGGTGGCGGCGGCGGCATGGGTGGCGGCGGCCGGCGAGGCGGCATGGGCGGCAGCGGCATGGGCGATTCGTTCGGCTCGGGTTCCAGCCGGAAGAGCGCTAAGGTGACAACGAAGATCGTCGTCGCCGCGCACTTCGGCATCGACGGCGAGCTGACGTCAGGATCGATCGTCGAGACGAATCAGCCCAGCGGTGACCCCAGCCCTCAAGATCACCAAAACGGCCAAAGCGAGCCGAACCCGCAAAGCCAGCCGGTAACGCGGTCTTGGCAGATCGAGCGGATGCCATAATCACCGTGCTCTGCTTAACGAGCACCATGACCGGATTCAGGCAGTGCTCGATAAGAATCCGACAGCTTCGCGGCAGGACCTTCGGCTCCAGCAGTATCGTCGCCGGCGCCGTGAAACACACTATTTGAGAAGGCCGCGCGGGCGGCTTACCTGGATCCAGGTGTTCTTCTCGGGGGCCCACCGCGCGACGACGATCGAGTTTTGGCCGATACCCCGCTGGTCACCACTCGAAAAATCGTACACACCATTGGCGCCGATAAAACCGTGCAGGTTGAGAATATAGTCACGAATTTGCTGCGCGGTTGCGTGCGTCCCGAGATGGCGCAGCGCGCTCACGATAATCATCGTCGGATCGTAGGCCAGCACGTCTCCGACATCCGGGCGCACGTTGATTGCGCTAAAGGCTTTTAAATACGCTATCTCGGCATCTCGCAACGGGCCGCGCGACGTGCCTTCGGGAGTACCCGACCGCAGGGTTGTAAAAAACAATTCTTTGGGCAAGAACGAAGCATAGGCCGACATTTGCGCGTAGGACATATTCGAGTTTAGCGTTATGACCGGTTGCACTAAGCCGGCATCGCTCAGACCGCGCAGCACCGTACCCAACGGCGTCCCGGTGGTGTACGCCAAGATTGCTTGCGGGTTAGCGCTCTTGATCCGAGCGAGCTGCGCGTTCACGCTGATATCGGTCGGATTGAAGTGCTCGTGCATCACGAGCTGTATATCGCGATTCTCGGGTTGGGCCAGCACCGTGGCGATCTGCCGGTCGTATTCCTGACCCGTTGAATCCGTCGATGTGATCAGGGCGATGCGCTTCCATCCGCGCTCCCGCAGATATCGGACGGCCACCGACGACAAGTCGAAGGTCGATGCGTTCGTCGAGAAGACGTAGCTCCCGGCGAGCGGATGAATCGCCGGCGATAGACAGTAGTCGACGGGTCCAGTATTCACGACGAGCGGGATTGAGGGCAGGCACACCGTGCTCGGTGCGCCGTCGATAAAAACCGGAACCCGCTTGGCGATCAGGCTGTTGACCAGCTCGACATCGACCTGTCCGTTGGTTTGCGTATCTGCGGTCACGAACTTTACGGGATGCCCTTGGATGCCGCCAGTGGAGTTAACCAATTTTTCGACCGCGCGGAACGTTTCGACGTATGACTTGCCAAGAAAAGCGCCGCCGCCCGTCAGTGGGATGATGGCGTTGATCTCATAGGTCTCGAGCGGCGCCGAACGGACGACCGCGGCAGCGCTCATCATCACGCACGCCGTGAGTGCGGCCACGAGTAAGAGACGAAGAGAGGGCTTGTTCATACCTTGACTTCCGTCTGCTTGAAGCGCGGCGCCACCGCAGCGGCAAACAACCGCATCGACGTTGCGGCGAGGTCCACGGGCAGATCGTTGAAGTTCACTTGAAGCGACCCGATTTCGAACGGCCCCGAGCGGGCAGCGAACGTGCGGATCTGCTCGGTGACTTCTGCCGGCGTTCCAACGAATGCGGACCCTTCGGCGACTTGCGACTCGAACGAGTCGCCTTTCAGTTTGGCGATGATCTTATCGTAGCCGGGATAGTCGGCCGAGCTCGTGCCGGCGGTCCAATCGCTCGCCGCATCGACGAGCGAGGCAATGTATCGATTCAACGGTCCACGCGCGATGCGGGCCGCCGCGCCCGGTTCTTCGTGGACGAACATGTGAAAGGCCAGCATGACCCGTCCGTTACCGGGGTGTCCAGCTTCTTTCCAGGCCGTCCGGTATGCCATGATCAGGCGCGCCATCTCTCCGCCGCCGACGGGAATCGCCATGATGCTGTGGCCCTGACGCCCGGCATTCACAAACGACGATTCGGTCGCCAGAGCAGCGACCCAGAACGGCGGTCGCGGCGATTGCGTCGGCCGCGGTAACGAAGTCGTGGCCGGAAAGGCGTGAAAGCGACCGTTGAAGGCGACGTCTTCATGCTCCAAGAGTTGCGTGACGGCTTCGAGCCCTTCATCGAAACGCGCGCGGCTCTCATCGAGCGGCACGCCGAAGCGCGAAAATTCATGCGGCAGGAAGGCACGGGCAAAACCGACTTCCACGCGACCGTTCGATATCGCATCGAGCATGCCGATCTCACCGGCAAGCTTCAACGGGTTGTTGAAAACCGGCAAGACCGCACCGCTCATCAGGCGCAGGCGCTTCGTACGTTGTGCGGCAGCGGCCAAGAACAACAGCGGGTTCGGCGAGTAGCCCCCGTACGGATGGAAATAGTGCTCGACCATTCGCACGTGGTCGTAGCCGAGCGAATCGGCAAGTTCCGTCAAAGCGAGCGCATCACGGAAGTACGCGGCCGGGGGTACGTCTTTCGGTCCGACGCACGGAAAAAATTGAACGCCAAAGTCCATCGCCAACGGAATATACTACCGTGCCCAGAATAGAGCAACGGCGATTATTCTGCTTGGCAGAATGAATGCAGGAGCGGTCATGAAGAAATCCGGAGCGCCCGCGTATCCTATTCAATCGGTCGAGCACGCGCTGGTTTTGCTCGCGCTCTTCTCCGAGCGGCGCCGGCTGAGCGTCGGCGCTATCGCTAAAGAGCTGAGCGTCGCGCCCTCGACGGCATCGCGGCTGGTGGCCATGCTCGAGCATCACGGCTACGTCGGCCGCGAGCCCGATTCGCGCGACTATATCCTCGGCGAGCGCTTGCGCGACATCGGGCTAGCGGCCGTTCGGGAGTTGGATATCCGGCCGCAAACGCGACCGTATCTCGAGGCACTCTCGGCCGAGACCGGCGAGACGATACAGATGGGAATCTTGCAGGGGCAATACGTCATTTTTCTCGACTGCGTCGAGGGCCACCATAACTTACGCGTCGGGTCACGCGTCGGGTCGCTGCTGCCCGCGCATAGCCTTTCCAGCGGAAAGGTGCTCCTAGCCGAATTACCGCCCGACGATTTTGCGCTGCTCTATCCACGGGACCGTTTGGAACAGCTCACGCCCCAAACGATCGCCAGTACCGCGAAGCTGGGGCGCGCGTTGATTGATGTGCGAAAGCGAGGCTACGCGGCGTCCTTTTCCGAGAGCGAACCGGGAATAAGCACGGTCGCGGTCAGCATCCGCGACATTGCCGGGCGCACCCGCTGCGCCATCAGCCTCGCAGCACCGGACACGCGGCTGACTTCGAAGACTGCCGAGAGATTCGCGAAAATCTTGCGCCGCTCGGCGAAAGCGATCTCGGCAACGCTATTGTAGGTGGCCCGCGAAGCTGAAGCGGAGCGGCTTGGCGGCTTCCACCGGCAGCGTCATGGAGCCGACGTTGTCGATCGCAATGCGAACGCTATCGCCGGCCGTGAGCGGCCCGACGCCGGCCATCGTGCCGCTAGCAATGATGTCGCCGGGCTCGAGCGTCATAATGGACGAGCACAGTTCGACGGCTTCTCGAATGCCCACGATCATTTCTCGCGCGAATGCATGTTGTCGCAACGCACCGTTCACCCAAAGCTGAAGCTCGAGATCGTCCGTCGGCCCGACCTCGTCAGCCGTCGTGATCCACGGGCCGATCGGCGTGAACGACGTGATCGACTTGCGCATCACGCGTTCTTCCTTGCCGCGCATCGTGACGTCGATCAGACACGCATATCCGAAGATGTGATCGAGTGCCTCGGCGGCGGTGACGTTCGTCGCGGGTTTGCCGATCACGATCGCCAGTTCGCATTCGTAGTGAAACTCGCGCTCCGGCATATCGGGGATGCGAATGACGTCGCTTGGGCCAACGATCGAACTCCCGGCCTTCATGAAAAAGCCGGCCGCGTTCGCGCCGAGACTGTTGCCGGCGCCCGCGTAGGAGCGGCCCTGCATTTCGGCCGAGTGATCCGCGAAATTGTTCGGCAGCGCGAGCAAATTTCTCGGCCACGTGATCGGCGGTTCGAGGCGGACCGCGCTCAGCGGAACGCCGGGCCCTGCGGCGGCCCTTTCGATCGCCGGACGGAGCCGCTCGAAGTTTGCGATCACGCGGATGATGCCGACGGGCGGCCATTCGGCCGGATCGACTCCGCATGCCGCGCTGACATCGACGATCGTGTCTCCCACGATCACCCCGATGCGACCGTCGTTAAAGCGCCCGATTTTCATGAATGTCCTTCCGATTTGCGGCCCCAAAAAAGTTCGATTCCGCGCCAGTCCATGGATTGCGCACCCGTCACCGCCGAACCGATCAACGAGCACAGCTCTTCGCCGCTATAGTTCGAAATATCGCTGCGTCCGCCCGGAAACATCTTGTCGTACCACTGCCGGATGTGGACGTCGGCGTTGACCCGCCCCTCGAAACGTTCGCCTTCCAAGCACATCTCCGCGGAGACCATGCGGCGTCCCGGGCGCAGGACGCGGACGAGTTCCGCGCCGGTCTCGCGCCAGTCATCGCAATGCTGTGCGGATTGGAGCACCGCGACCGCACGTCGCTCATCGGCTGCGCGAGTTCCCGCCACATGTACGGCAGCCCGCCGGCAACGAACATCGCGCGCATCCAACCACGGCGCTGCTCTTCATCGAGAATGTCGACGGGGATCGAATCGATGTCCCATGGCTGAATATACGACCACGGATCGCGAGCGCTCATTGGTGTACCTTCTGGTTCTCGGCACCGATGAGTTCCGCGACGTTCGTAACGCCGTCGGCCTGCATCAGCGCAAGCAGTTGTTTGTTGATCCGGCGCGCGAGCGACGGACCCTGAAAGATGAGTGCGGTTACGCACTGCACGAGGCTCGCGCCGGCGCGCAAGGTTGCGTACGCATCGCGGCCCGTGCGGATTCCGCCCGAAGCGATCAGGGCGTAGCGTTGCGGATCCGCTCGGCGATACCAATCGCGAACGGCCTGCAGCATCGCCGGATACCCCAGGCGCGGGCTCGACAACGAGCCTTTCAGCGGCTCCCACGTTTCCTGCGGCGTGTTCAGGCCGGCGTAGGGACGCGCCTGGACCGTATTGATGCGGAATCCGCGCACGAACGGAAACCCATCGGTAATGCGCAGTACGTCGTCGATCGTCTCGGGCGGCACGCGCAACTTCACGAACACCGGCGGCAATGGGCCGGTCCGGCCGATCGCGTCCAGCAAACTGCGGAGGTTATCCAGCTTCGCGATTGGATGCATGCCCGGTGCGTTGGCACATTCGGCACTTATGGCAAGGAAGCTCGCCAGCGGCGCGAACGTCGCCGCGGCCTGCGCGAGTTCTTCGATAATCTCAGCCGGCTCAGTCGTGTGTCCCGTGTTCGTCTCGACGAGATTTACGCCGAACGGAACGGCGCTCTCAACGCCCCGAATACGCGCGGCCACGACATCGGCCCCGTCATTGGGCACGCCGTAGTTCACGACCAGCGCTTCATCGGCCGGCAGGCGAAAGACGCGTGGGCGAACCGGATTGCCCTCCGAGGGCCAACGCGATACCGAACCGATTTCGAGAAAGCCGAAGCCCAACCGCGAGATCAGCGGAATCGCATCGCCGCTCTTGTCGTAACCGGCGCCGAGCCCTACCGGGTTGGGAAACGCGATACCCGCGACGTTCGTCGCCAAGCGCGGATCGCGCGGCGCACCCCAGCGTTGCGAAGCGGCAGCGCGAACCGCGCCGAGACGTCCGAGCGCGCCACTCGCTCCGAGCGCGAAGCTGTGCGCGCGCTCGGGGTCGAGGCGGAAAAGCAGGGGACGAATGAAGCGGTAGACGCTCACGCCTTCCAGATCAAGTCGGACGCCGGAAACGTCTGATCGAGAAACTTGTATTTCGCAGCGAAATCGATCGTCGGCTGAAGTTCGGCGGGAACGATCGTCTCTGCGTAGATGGAGCGCGTCATGTGCGCGAGCGTGTCGGCGTCGACCTTGGCGTATTTCTCGAGGATGAGCGCACTCTTGGCTTGATTTTTGTTTCCCCACGCCGATGCTTCGCGGATCGCGGCCGCGAAACGCGTGACGAGATCCGGGTGATCCGATGCCCACTGCTTCGTCGTAAAGTAGCCCGCGCCGAGAAAGCGCTTTGCGATCGCTTCGTACGGACGTCCCAAGAGCCGCGTCGTGTCGCGCAGCCGCGTGGCGAACGGTTCGACGATGAACGCGCCGTCGATGCGGCCCGTGGCCATCGCTTCGCCGCACGCGATGTAGGGGATCTCAACCCACTTGAGCTTGGACCCATCGCCGCCGTGCTGCTCGACCCAGGCGTTCGTGCAGGTGTCGCCGAGATTTTTCAGCGGTGATGTCCCCAACGTTTTACCCTGCAGGTCCAGCGGCGTTTTGATCGGCGAGTCCTTCGGAACCAAAAGATAGTTGTTCGGCCAACGCGCATCGTTGACGGCCGCCGGCGCGACCATCGTGATCGGTAGACCCTTCCGAAATGCTTGCTCGATAGCCAAGATGTTCGTATACGCGATGTCAACGGCATTGGATACCACCGACGGTACGGCGAGCGCGTTGTCGTTCGGCGTCGTGATCGTGACGTCGAGGCCGTGCTTGGTGAAAATACCGAGGTCGTGCGCGTAATACAGCGCGCCCGATTGGTCGAGCGCCGTTGCCACGGTGCGAACCTGCGGCAGGCCTTGCGCTCCGGCGGGGCGGGCCGCCGACGCGACGATGCCGCCGAGCAAAGAGAGAGCGGTAGAACGGTTCATGCGCGGCCTCCGGCTGCGGGTGAGGTAGGTGTGGATTGATTCGCGGATTTATAGCCGTAGTCACGTTCGGCTGCGGCTGGCGTGATGTAACCATAAAGCACATCCCGCGCGATCGCCGCTTCGTCTCGTTCGCTGGGCGGTCCATATCCGCCGCCACCGCCCGTTTCGACGACGACGACATCACCCGGCTCGAGGAGATAGTGTTCAGACTTGTACACGATTTCCGGCTCACCCGTGCCGCCCTTATAGACGCGCACGATGCCCGGTTGAGCGGTACCGCCGCCCTGTACGCCCCACGGTGGACAGACGTGCCGCTCGAAGTTCAGCGACAGCCGGCACGCAGCGAGCATGCGATAGCGCTTGCGGAAGCCGAGACCGCCGCGATGACGGCCCGCCCCGGCGGAATCTTCACGCAACGAGAATGCCTCGAGCCGGAATGGATACATCGACTCTTGCAGCTCGACCGGAATGATGCGCGAGTCACCGTGCGCCATCGTGCGAAATGGTCCCGAACCGTCGCCGCGGGCCGACGCTCCCCAGCCGCCGTGACCGCTGTCGTAGCACTGGAACGGCTTTCCGTCGGCAAACGTACCGATGAACCGCACCGATGAATACGATCCGAAGTGCGCACCCGTCACGGCTTCGGGCATTGCTTTCTCTAGTGCGCGGATGAACGTGTCGACGATCGTCGGAAACGGGAAGCCATAGTTACCCATCGCCGCGGTGGGCGCTGCGCTGACCAGCGTTCCGGGCGGAAGAATGAGCTTGAGCGGGCGGAACGTTCCGGCATTTGCCGGCTCGTCGGTCGCGATCAGATACTTAAACGCGATGCGGGCCGTCGTGACGCCGCCGCCGTGCGCGCCCGAATTGATCGAACTGCGCACCTGGGGCGGCATGCCGGAGTAGTCGACCGTCATCTCATCGCCTGCGATGAGAATCTTCACCTTGATCGGAATCGGTTCGGTGCCCATGCCGTCGTCATCGAGAGCTGACTCCGCCTCGTACGTCCCATCCGGAATGGCGCGAATCTTCGCCCGCGCCGACCGTTCGCAATCGTCGAGAATCGTCGTCACCGCACTCAGGAACGTCGCGCAGCCGTACTTGCGCGCGAGCGAGGCCATGAGGTCGCGCCCTTGCAGACACCCACCCAGTTGCGCTTCGATATCGCCCATGAGTTCGGTTGGAAAGCGCGTGTTGTTCTCGATGATGCGATAGACGTCGTCGACGCGTTCGCCGCGCGACCACAGGCGGATCGAGCGAAGCTGCAGCCCCTCCATGTAGATGTCGGTCGAATCCTTCGAGATCGAACCCACGGCGCCGCCGCCGATGTCCATCCAGTGCACGTTGATAGCGAAGTAGCCGATCCGCACGTCATCGACATCGACCGGCGTGTACATCACGGTGTTGTTGAGGTGCTGGCCCTGCACGGCCGCGTGATTGCACACGATCACATCGCCAGGATGGATTCCGGCCTGACCATAGAGCGAAAGGCCGTCGCGCACGCCCGCGCCGACAGAATCCGCGACGAAGATCGGCATGCCGCCGACGGACTGCGCGACGAGCTCACCATCCGGGCCGACGAACCCGACGGCATAGTCGCGATACTCGTAGATGTATGGACTAAAGGCGGTGCGCGTGATATTCGCATCGATTTGATTCGTGATCGACACGAGGCCGTGCCGGATAACTTCGAGCGTGATGGGGTCGACGGCCGGCGCGTGCGCGATCATATCTGCTCCTTCGGCGTACAGTCGATACGGATTTCGTAGAGCCTGCCGATGGTAAACCGGTCTCCGGGCCACACCACGGTCGTCGACCCATACTCTTCGAGGACGGCCGGGCCGATCGCGCTGAAGCCGGGCTTGAGCGCGTAGCGATCGTAGACGTCGGCCTCGAGCACGCCATACTCCCGCCCGAATGCCACCGGCCGCCGCTCGGGTGCGCGCGGCGGCGTCGCGGCACGCGGCAAACGGCCGATGTCCGGTCGCTCGAGTCGCGCGAACACGGAGATGTGCAAGGCTTGAATTTCCGCCGGAATCGACGGATCGGCATGTCCGTAACGCCGGCGGTAATCCGCGTCGAACGCAAGCCGGATGGCCGCGCTATCGGCGCCCGTGGGAATGGGAACCTTCACGTTATGGCGTTGACCGACATAGCGCATTTCGATCATGCGCTCGATGCGCACCGATGGGTCGCCGAATTCGGCACAAAGCAGGGCGGTCGCATCCGCTTCCATCCGGCCGAACGCCTCGTCGATGGCCGCAACGGCATCGGCGTGGAACGGCACGGCCCAGGTTGCCGCGTCATCGAGCCGGGCTTCGGCAAGCAACATACCGGTCGCGCAAAATGTGCCGGGCTCGGGCGGCACGATGACCGTCGGAATCGACAATTCCCGCGCCAACGCCGCGCCGTGGAGCGGCCCGCCGCCGCCGTATGCAAAGAGCACGAAGTCGCGCGGATCGCGCCCGTGTTCGACGGACACTTGCCGAATCGCACCGGCCATGGTGACGGTGGCGATTTCGATCACGCCGTTCGCAAGCTCGAGCAGACGATCGCGCCCGTATCCGAGCGAATCGCCCAACTGCGCGAAGGCTTCCGTCGCGGCAGCGCGATCGAGTGCGAACTCGCCGCCGAGAAAACGATCGGCCGCGATGCGGCCGAGCAGCAAATTGGCATCCGTAACCGTCGGCTCGCTGCCGCCGCGGCCATAACACACCGGCCCCGGCGTACTGCCGGCACTACGCGGGCCGACGTGCAGCCGTTCTTGGCCATCCAGCCATGCGATGGAGCCGCCGCCGGAGCCCACTTCAACGATGTCGACGACCGGCGACTTGATCGGAAAACCTTTGACGTACCCGGCAGCATAGTACACGGATTCAACCGCGAATCGCCCGTTCTCGACGAGCGCGCACTTCGCCGTGGTTCCGCCCATGTCGAATGCGATCGCGTGCTCGATCCCGAGCGCTTCTGCATACGCACCGGCGCCGATGCATCCGCCGATCGGGCCGGACTCAACGAGCGCGATCGGCTGGCGACAAGTGCGGTCGACCGAAAGCACGCCGCCGTTCGACCCCATAAAATAGAGCGTCCCGCGAAAGCCACGCGCGCGAAGCTGATCGTCGAGCCGGCGAACGTACGCGTTGACGTCCGGTCCCACGAACGCGTTCGCGGCGACCGTCGACGTACGTTCGTATTCGTACCACTCGTGCGTAAGTTCGATGCTGTGCGTTACAAACACGCCGGGCAGGGCCGCACGCAAGGCTTCCGCCGCTTGCCGTTCGTGCGCCGGATTCGCATAGGAATGAAGAAAACAAACGGCAACCGAGTCGACGCCGAGAGCGCGCAATTCGGCCGCGAGCGTCTCTATTTCGGCGGGATCGAGCGGCACGACGACGTTGCCGCGCGCATCGATGCGTTCGTTCAGCTCGAAGCGCCGCGTGCGCGGGATCAAGGGTTCGTCGCGCTTGAAATAGAGATCGAACGGATCCGGCCGGTTGCCCCGGGCGATCTCGAGCACGTCGCGGAAGCCCTTCGTTGCGACCAACGCCGCGCGCGCGCCGTTGCGCTGGATGAGCGCGTTGATCACGAGCGTCGTGCCGTGGTTGATGAGTTCGACGTCGGACGGTTCGAGTTTCACTTTTGCGAAGCACTCGAGAATGCCGGCTCCGAAGTCGCCGTAGGTCGTCGGGCTCTTCGTGTATACGACCCGGTTGGACGTTCGGTCGAACGCCACGAGATCGGTGAACGTACCGCCGATATCGACGGCCACGACGTAGGACAAACGAGCCTCCCAAGTCAGCCGCCAGGGACGGCGACCGTTCGAATACAATACAGGTTTGTATTCTAATAGTCGACCCCCTTCCGGAGATCCCATGAAAATCGCCCAGCCCGAGATCTGGTGGGACCGCCTGTTTGCCCCGTCGTCGGCCCTCGCCATCATCACCACGGTCGACACCGAGGGCGCGGTCAATGCGGCCGCGTTTGGGACCGCGACGAGAGTCAACCACAACCCGGTCGACATCGCGTTCACGTGCCGTCCCAGCAAGGACACCTCGCTCAACGTCTTGGCGACGCGCGAGTTCGTCGTGAATTTGCCGCCGTTCGAGCGCGACGTGCTCGAAGCCGTGAGGGTCGTCGGCCTGCCGTTCGCCCGCGGCGTGAACGAGTTGACCAAGGCCGGTCTGCACGAGCTGCCGGCGCTCGCGGTGAAGCCGCCGCGGGTGGAAGAGTGCACGCGGCACTTCGAATGCGTCCTCGAGTGGTACCACGAGTGGTCCGACCGGATCATGTTCGTCGGTCGGGTCGTTGCCGCGTCGGTCGACGACGACTGCGTCGACGCGCAAGGGTACGTACGTTGGGAAAACGCCCGTTCGGCGCACTTCTCCGGCGCATCGTACAATTCGTTCGTCGCCGCATACGACGTCATGGAGGTTCGTCAACCATATGACGGTCCGGAAGTCGAAGCATACGACGCCTTCGAAAAACAGATGTTCGGCGAGCAGCATTGATCGAACCGCGTAAGGCCGGGCGGCCGCGAAATCCCGACGTTCACGCGGCCATCCTTCGCGCAACCGCCGAGCTGCTCGGCAAAGCCGGCTATGCGAATCTCAGCATCGAGGGCGTCGCGCAACAGGCGGGCGTGACGCGCCAATCGATTTATCGGCGCTGGCCGTCCAAGTTGGCACTCGTCGCCGAGTTGCTGCGTGAAGTCAGTGAGAGTGCACCGCTGCCCGACGCGGGCTCGCTGCGCGACGACTTGCGCGCCCTCTATCGGTTGTACGCAAGTTATTTGGACACGCCCGGCGGTCCGATCATCCCGGCGCTCGTTGCGGAAGCGATGCACGACGGCGAATTAGCCTCGATCGTGGGTGCATACGTCGACGAACGGCGCATTGCGGCGATGCGCGTCTTCGAACGAGCGGTCGCGCGCGGCGAGATGCGCGCGGACGCCGATCCCGGTATGTTGATCGATCTCGTTTCCGCGTATTTTTGGTACTTGAAGCTCATCCGCCGCGCGCCGATCCCGCCGGACGACATCGAACCGTTCGTCAACGTCGTGCTCGACGGCATCGCGAGCCGTTAGCGTTTGTAGACGAGCTCGGTAGACGGGAACGAGGCGAAGTGATCGTACTTCGCGTTGAGGTCGACTTCCGGCTGGAGGAGGCTGGGCTCCAGGCTCTCGCCATAACGGGCGCGTGTCATCGAGGCGACGAGTGCGGGGTCGATTTTGGTGTGTTGCACCAGAAGGGCCGCGCTTTTGGCCTGATTGCGCTTGTCGTTTGCCCACGTAGCAGTTTGCCGCATTACCGAGACGAACCGGGCGACGAGATCGGGATGCGCCGTCGCCCACGACGTCCGCGCGAACCAAACGGTACGCAGATACTGTTTGCCGAGCGCATCATCGGCCGAGGCGAGAACGCGAGCGTGCTCCCGCGCAACGCTGATGAACGGCTCGGCGACGTGCGCGGCATCGACGCGTCCCGCCTCGATCGCGGCCGGCATCGCCGAGTACGGAAGTTCGATGAACTTGACGGTACTCGAGTCGGCGCCGTTTGCATCGAGCCAAGCGAACACGACGAAAGCCGCAGCAGTGCCGAGTCCGGGAACGGCGATCGTCTTACCGTTCAAGTCCTTAGCATTGCGAACCGGCGACGTCTTTGAGACCATGATCGCATTCACCGGTACGGTCGAGTCCCATAGTGCAGCCGGCGCGATGATGCTGAAATCGATGCCGCGCGTATGCGCCTTTGCCAGCGCGCCGATATCGGCGTACCCGATGTCCACCGCGTTCCCCGCGACGGCCGCAGCGATCGCGGCCCCGTTCTGGCCCGGCTGAATTTGGACGTTCAGGCCCGCCTTCGCAAAGAAGCCTAGATCGTCGGCGTAATAGACTTCCGCACCCGAGTCGATCGGATTCGTCGCAATGCTCAAGGTCGCTGGAGTCTGTCCCGTTGCGGGAGCCGCAATCAAAACGACCGCGGCAAGAAGCACGCGGGCAACGGCTGACGGATTGATCATGCGAGCGCTTTTCCACGAACATCGACCGCCCGGTCGATCGTGATGAGCACGCCGATGCCGGTATCGGCACCGACGTGCGTCGCCTCACGTTCGTTCAGACGAGCAAATATTGCGTCGCGAACCGGACCGTCTTCGTGCAACTCGGCCACGCCGTAAAAGCGCAAAAATCCGGATTCCAAGAGACCCTCCCGCTGCGCCTTCATGTTGTTGTAAAAGACGATCACGCGCTTATCGTGGCGCAGGTTCTCGAGCGCCTGGAGTTTCGATCTCTCCCAATATGCCAAGTGCTGCTCGTCGAACAAGAACATGCTGCCTTTCGGGCTGATGTTCGGCCCGTTCTCGCCGGCAGTCCCCAGGAGGCACGGATAACCGTCGTCCCACGCATTGTTGATGCAGGTACGGATGACATCACTGAAGCTCATCCCCTACAGTTCTCCAAAAGCATTGGACGCCTCTACCGTAGAAAACACTTCTCTCGGATCACGCCCGCCTCGTTCCATCTCCGGCGCGCCTCCCCGTCTCCCACTCAGCACCCAGGAGACCACCTCGAATGGCTACCATCATCGGCTCCGTTGCCTCCTCGCATACGCCAACGATCGGCTATGCGTTCGATCAAAACAAACAAACCGATCCGGCCTGGGCGCCGATCTTCGAAGCATACGCGCCGGTACAACGCTGGCTGCTCGAAAAGCAACCCGACGTCGTGTTCTATATTTTCAACGATCACGTCACGTCGTTCTTCTTCGACCACTATTCGCCGTTCGCGCTCGGAATCGGGACTTCGTATCCGCCGGCCGATGAAGGCGGCGGCCCGCGGGCACTGCCGCCGCTGATCGGCCACCCGAAGTTCGCCGCGCATATCGGCAACGCGCTGGTCGCCGAGGAGTTCGACCTCTCGTTCTTCCAAGACAAAGCACTCGATCACGGTGCGTTCTCACCGCTCTCCGTCTTGTGGCCACACGAGCCGGCATGGCCTGCGCCGATCGTGCCGCTGCAAGTCGGCGTCGTACAGTTTCCGATACCATCGGCGAAGCGATGCTACAAACTCGGCCAAGCGCTGCGGCGGGCGATTGAGAGCTTTCCGGAAGATCTGCGGGTGGTGATCATTGCGACCGGCGGGTTGTCACACCAAGTCCACGGCGAGCGGGCCGGGTTCAATAACGTGGCCTGGGACGAGCGGTTCCTCACGCTCTTGGAAAAAGACCCCGCGACGCTCAGCGAGATGACGCACGCGCAGTTGGCGACGCTTGGCGGCTTCGAGGGCGCGGAAGTCATCATGTACCTCATCATGCGCGGCGCGATGTCCGCGAGCGTTCGCAAGGTCCATCAGGCCTATTACTTACCCTCGATGACCGGCATCGGCGTCGCGATCTATGAGAACGAAGCAGTCGACCCGACCGTCGATATCTACGCTTCGTATCGCGAGAACATGCGGCATCAACTCGACGGCATCGAAGCGCTCTCGGGAACCTATCCGTTCACGCTGGAACGGAGCGTAGCCGCATATCGCATCAACAAATTTCTGCACGATCTTATCGCCCCGGCGAAGCGCGCGCACTTTTTGAAAGATCCGGAAGGCGCATTCTCAGATGCCGGCCTCTCTGACGAAGAGCGCGACCTCGTTCGTCGCCGTGCCTGGCGCGAGATGATCCACTACGGCGTTTCGTTTTTCATGCTGGAAAAGCTGGGCGCGGTCGTCGGGGTGTCGAATCTGCACATCTACGCGGCGATGCGCGGCGAATCGCTCGAAGAATTTCAAAAGTCGCGGAACGCTCAGATCCTATACTCCACCAGCGTCGGCGAACACGGCAAGCCCGACTGGGAGAAGACCAAGTAGCTAGTCGCGGCGTGGGCGGCGCAACGTGAACGTTTCAAACGGCGCCAACTCGCCGTCGCTCCCAACAACATCGTAATAAGTGACCGTGATGGTGGTATAGCCGCCGGGAGCCGATCCCGGATCGAGACTGAATGCGGCGAAGCCGTAAGAGTGCGCGGCGTTGCGCACGGCCGACCAGGGTGCATCTTCTTTTACGTAGATCGGCGGACGCTTACCGGTGGCCGCGTCGAGTGCGCCCACGGCAGTGATGACGCGGCATGCCGGTGGATTAAAGAACAGCTGATTCGACGGAGCCGAGGTGCCACCGCCGCCGATGACCATGTGTACGGTGCCTTTCGTCGTATCGATCACGTCGGTCGCGGTCGCCGCCGGAATCGGCGTGAGCGTCGCGTTGGGTTGCCGGCCGCGAATCGGATGCGACCGTTCGTAATGGTGCTCGTGCCCGCACACGACGAGATCGACACCATACTTGTCGAACAGCGGCAGCCACTCTTGGCGAATCCCGAGGTCGGCGCCGTTGAACATGTCGACCGATGAGATCGCGACTTGATGCATGCAGACGACCACCCAGTCGATGCCGCGATCGCGACGCGCAGCGGCCAACTCACGTTCCAGCCAGGCCTTCTGTGCGCCGGCGGAATACCCGCGGACGTATGAGTTTCCGCCATCTTGATAGACGACGTCGTCGTTTGCAATGCTGATGACGCGCATCGAGCCCGCGGTAAAGGTATACCAGAGTCCGCGCGTCACGCTCGTCTGACCCGGAACCACCGGCAACGAGAAGTATGTCTGATATGCACGATAGCCGATCGGCCCGTTGCCAAGTTCGTTCTCGTGGTTGCCGGGCGAGGGCATCCACGGACGGTTGCGAGCGCTCCGGCTATTGTTCGTCCAGAAATCCCACCACGTGCGCACGCGGTCGTCGGCGAGATTGGCATAGCACAGATCGCCGTTGAACAAATGAAACGCCGGCCGCAGCCGCTCCACTCCGAGCGTCGTGTCGCCGCCGGCCGGCGAGCCAAGATTGTCATTGACGAACGGTGGATTCGCAATCGCGACGCCCGCCGGCGGTACGTATCGTTTGCCGAGCGTCGGCGTGCCTTGATCGCCGAAACTCGTGAACGTGAACGGCGATCGCCCACGCTTCATGGTACGGAACGTCCCGAACTGCGGCTCCGCACCTTCGTGCAAGGCTGCATACAAATAGGCGGCGCCAGGCTGCAGACCCGTAAGCTTTGCGTGATATGCGTAGACGGTCTGACCAGACTTTGCATCGGTGTAGCTGGCCGCTGCGGCAGCGGCGGTTCGCTCGAGCTTGCCGTCGAGGTGCCCGAGCACGACGCGAGGGTGACGGACCGGCTGCAGCGTGTGCCAGGACACCACCATCTCCGACGAGGCATCCGCGCCGAACTGCAAGTGCAGCCCGTGCACGGGGGGCGTCGACGCCGGGTCGGACGACCGCCCGCCGGCGAACGCTGCTTCAGCTTCTCCCGTGCCCGTGAGCGAGGCCGCTACCGCGGTCACACCGGCGGCGGCGAGCAGCTTTCGCCGACTGATTTCCGTGCCCAATCCGTTGTCCATTCGCGTCTCATACGACGTCGCAGTTCCGGCCGCTCCGTTATCAGACGTTAATGCAAGCCCGAGCCCCCCAAGCAGCGCTAGGGAGCGCTTTCCAATCATCGAACTACCCTATCCCGACCGCAGCCTCTCTCTACAGAGAAGAAACGGAGTCATCAATGGTGAGCTTGGTGATCAACGGCGTGTCCCACCACCTCGACGTCCCTGAGACGATGCCGCTGCTGTGGGCGATCCGCGACGTTGTCGGACTGACCGGAACGAAATTCGGCTGTGGGATCGCTGCCTGCGGTGCTTGCACGGTGCACCTCGACGGCGCCGCGGTGCGCTCGTGTTCGGTGCCGGTGTCCGCCGTCGCCGGTAAAAAGATTACGACGATCGAGGGGCTCGCCCCCATCGACAAGCCGCACCCGCTCCAAACGGCGTGGGTCGAACTCGGCGTGCCGCAGTGCGGCTACTGTCAGTCGGGCCAGATCATGGCGGCGGCAGCGTTGCTTTCGCATAAGCCGAAACCAACGGACGCCGACATCGACGTTACGATGACCAACATCTGCCGTTGCGGCTGTTATCCACGTATTAAAGCCGCCATCAAAAGCGTAGGCATCGCATGACCGACACACTCTCGCGTAAAGACGCTCTCCGCATTTTTGCCGTCGCCGGCGCGGGTTTTTCGCTGGGCCTCGACATCACCATGCCCGGGACGCCGGCGGCCGCTGCGACCGCGACCGACTTCTCTCCGCTCGTGTGGCTAAAGATGCATCCGAACGGGAAAACGACCGTCGTTCTCAACCACATCGAAATGGGCCAAGGCACGACGACGGGCTTGCCCATGATGCTGGCCGACGAGTTGGACATCCCGTTTTCGACCGTCTCATTCGAACTCTGCCCCGTCGCACCGGCATACTACAGCCCGTTTTGGCACGGCATTTTCACCGCCGGCAGCAAGAGCACGCCGACGATGGGGCCCGTCATGCGCAAGGCCGGCGCGACGGCACGCGCGATGCTCGTTAGCGCCGGGGCTCAAGCATGGAACGTCGATCCAAAAGCGTGCAGCACGTCGAACGGATTCGTGATCGGCCCGGCTGGACAGCGCGCTGCATACCCGACGCTGTTTGCCGCAGCGCTGGCGCTGCCCGTTCCAACCGATGTCGTCCTCAAGACGCCCGACCAATACAAGATCATGGGCACCCGCCAGCGCCGGCTCGACATCGTGCCGAAGACCAACGGCACGGCAATGTACGGCATGGACGTCCGCGTTCCGGGCATGAAGTATGCGTCGATCGAGAAGCCGTTGCAAATCGGCGCGACGGTCACGTCGTTCGACGCATCCGCGGCGTTGAAATTTCCCGGAGTGCGGAAGGTCGTCAAGGTCTCCTCCGGCGTCGCAGTGATCGCCGATAACACGTACGCGGCATTTCATGGCCGCACGCTTCTAAAGGTCGCGTACGCGCCAGGCCCCAATGCGGGCCTCTCCACCGACACGATCTACGCCGAAGGCCGATCCCTGGTGCAAAAGCCGGGCATCGCAATGAAGAACACCGGCGATACCGAGGCCGCATTACAGAGCGGCAAGACCGTCACCGCGTTATATGAGACGCCGTATCTCGCCCACGCGACGATGGAACCGATGAACGCGACCGCCGACGTGCGGGCCGACGGCGTGACGCTGTGGTTACCGACGCAGGCGCAGACGCCCACACAGTCGATGGCGGCGGAGATCGCCGGCGTGCCGCTCGAAAAAGTCATCGTGCACACGACCTACCTCGGCGGCGGTTTCGGCCGGCGCGGCGAGGTCGATTTCGCACAAGACGCGGTCGAAGTGTCGAAGGCCGCCGGGATCCCGATCAAAGTGGTCTGGACCCGTGAAGACGATATGCGCAACGATCCGTACCGCGGTGGCACGATCAACGCGCTGGCCGGCTCGCTGGCGCCGGACGGGACTCTCGTAGCGCTCAAACAAGTCATGGCGTCGTCGTCGATCAACGCGCGCACGTCGCCCGCACGAATCACGAAAGAGGGACTCGATCCCGACGCGGCTCGCGGCATCGCCGACCTGCCGTACGCGATCCCGAACCAACTCTCATCGTGGCATAAGCTCAGTTCCGCAATCTGGGTCGGTCACTGGCGCGCGCCGTACTATAACGCCAGCACGTTCCCGACGGAATCGTTCATCGACGAGCTCGCGCACGCGGCCGGGAAAGATCCCGTCGCTTTTCGTCTGGCGATGCTCGAACCGAACCAGCCGCCGCGCGGCGTGCTCGAGCGCGTTGCGAAGCTCGCAAACTGGGGTTCGCCGCTACCCGCCGGCCATGCGCATGGTGTGGCCCTCGGCCAGTACGACGGCGCGTGGGTCGCAATGGTCGCCGAAGTCTCCATGCCCGGCGGCAAGCTCGCCGTACACAAGTTGACCACCTCGGTCGACGTCGGCCAGCCCGTCAATATCGACACGCTCGAGCAACAAGTTCCGAGCGCGATAATCTACGCGCTTTCCGCTACGCTAAGCGGCAAGATCACGTTTAAAGACGGCGGGGCGGTACAAAAAAACTTCCCTGACTATCCCGTCGTGCACATGAACGGTTCGCCGGAATTCGTGGTCGACATCGTTCGCACTGCACGCCCGTCCACCGGCGCCGGCGAAATCGGGGTGCCGACGCTGGCACCGGCGATCACCAATGCGATCTTTGCGCTCACCGGCAAACGCATCCGGAGTTTGCCGATATCCGACGCTCTTGCTTAGAACGTCAGCACCATGAGGTCTTTGGCGACGAAGACGTGTCCCGCGAACGATTTCCGAACCTGGTCGCCGAAACGAGCGAAATCGTCAATTTGATTTCCGGGTGTCCACCCGCTCAGATGCGAGAGAACGACGTTCTTCACTCCCGCTTTGGTCGCCATGTTCGCTACATCGTCTGAAGTCAGATGCTCCTCTCGCATGTGTTTCACGAATCCGTCTTGCTCTTGAGGCGTTTTGCCCTGCCAAATACCGTTCGCAGTCATCTGAGCGACGATCTCCTGGGGGGATGCAATTTCAGATACGAGCACATCCGCGCCCTTCGCTAGCGCCGTCACCGCATCGCTGGGTCCGGTGTCGCCGGTGAAGACGATGCTGCCGGTCGGAGTTTGAAACCGGTACGCATACGACTTGTACTTTCCGTAGCCCGGATCGCCACGCCGGATTTCGAAGTGGGTGTTCTCGACGGCCGTTACGGTAACGTTCGAGTCACGGTACACCTCGCCCGTTGCGATGTCGTGAGCGTGAACGCTGGCGGCCATAGACGCAGCTTTCCCCTCGGAGTACCGGATTTCGGCGTTGACGGCTCCAAGCTGTTGCACCCCGCGGACGAATGCCTCGGTTCCCGGTGGACCGTAAACGTCGGTCACATCGCGCGGCGCCTGTTCCCACTGGTCGATCAACAGCACGGCGAGGCCCAGCGTGTGGTCGCTATGATCGTGCGTGATGAAAACCTTCCGCGGTTTCAAGAAGCTATAGCCGGCCTGCGCGATGCGCCGTACAACACCATCGCCCGCATCGATCAGGTAGAGCGTCCCATTGATGACAAGCAAATTGGACGACTGCGCACGGTCTTTATCCGGCACCGGACCGCCGTGCGTCCCGAGCGTGACAAGCTTGATTCCGAGTGGAGCCGCCGTTGATTGGCCCGCGCCGCGACTTGGGCCGAAGATCAGCGCGAGGCATGCCACGATAGCAACAATGCGAACCATGCGTCGCCGATTCTCTGCAAGGTGAGCGCATACCCCGCGTCGATGGACCGGGTATGAAATGGGTGACGCGAGATTTTGTGCACTTGGATCGGGTGGCATCGCCGTGGTTGATCAAACGCTTCATCGACCGCGATGCCGTCTTCGTCTTCGTGCCGTGGGGCGGAGAAGACGCGGCACCAAACGACGCCGTTCCGTTTGCGCTGCCCGGGGCAGAACTCGGGCCGCACGATGCCGCCGGCAGCACGTTTGCGAAGCTGCTCGCGAAATACCGGCTCGACGATCCGGCGCTGCATGCGCTGGCTCGAATCATTCAAGCCGGCATCGACTACGTGCTCGAAGACGAGCATCCGGAAACCGTGGAAACGCAGACCGCGCTCGGACTGCTGGCGATCTCTGAGGGCACGATGCTGCTCGAAGACGATGACGCCGCGATTATCGACCGTAGCCTGCCGCTCTACGATGCGCTGTACGCGTACTTGACGGCGTACGAACTCGCAAGGACGAACGGCGCGCCGTTGCCGGCGCATGAAGGCCTCGGGCCCACACGGCCGACGCGCTACCTTCGCAAGCTCCTCATAGAAGCGGGGAAGCGCGGCGTACCGGGTTAGCGAGGACGCCGATCGCGGTAGCGTGCACTTCGATGCGATCGCCGTCACGCATGAAGATTTTGGGATCGCGTCCGTAACCGACGCCGGACGGCGAACCGGTCGTGATGACGTCGCCGGGCCGAAGGTCGTAAAACTGCGAGTAGTACGCGATCAGTTTTCGCACGCTGAAGACGAGGTCGCTCGTATTTGCCGATTGCATGACCGTGCCGTTGAGCAGCGTTGAAAGTTCGACGTCGTCGGGATCGGGTATCTCGTCGCGCGTTACCAGAACGGGACCCATCGGGCAAAACGTCGGAAACTGTTTGCCGAGGAGATTCTGCTCCCACGCCAGGATCGGACCCATGACGCCGGTCGCGTTAAACACGGGCGCGACCCAATCACGCGCGGAGACGTCGTTGATCAACGTGTAACCGGCAACGTAATCGAGCGCATCCCGTTCACCGACGTTGTGGCACGGAACGCCGATCACCACGCTGAACTCGCCTTCCCAATCGACCATGTCGGGATGCGACGGCGGCAGCACGATCGCATCGCCGGGGCCGATCAGTTGCGCGGCGTTTTTCGTGAAGGCGGTCGGCGCTAAGGGAACCGGCGTCGCCATTTCTCGCAAGTGCGCGTGGTAGTTCAGGCCGCACGAGAGGATCATCCCAGGATCGGGAATCGGGGCGAAGAGCCGCGTCTCCGGCCGTTTCGTAAGCGCGCCCGTTTCACGCAAACGATCGCGCACGAAGGCGCCGGATTCGCACGCATCGACCACCCGTCGTACGAGATCGATCGCCGCTTCGCCGCCTTCGAGAATGCCGCGCACCGACCGCGGGATGAGTCGCGCGGGGCCAAGCGCTTCGTGGCACGCGCTAAAGTCGAGGACGTCCTCGCCGATCACGATCCCGGCAGCGCGCCCGCGTGCCAGCGTTACGAACTGCATCGATGAACGCGGTCTACGACGTGCCTCCGGCGCTCGGAAAACTCCGGTCCATGTGGCCTTTGCCCTCGAGGTCTCCCATCTCGAAGATCCACGAATAGCCGCCGCTGGGATTCGTCAGGATCTCCCAACAGTTGTCGTCGGCATCCCAGAAGTAGAAGCTGTACGTGCCGTGTTGGACGACGGGCTTGCTGAGCTTATGCAGCCGCCACTTCTCCGCTTGTTCGCACGCAACGCGGTATGCCGTGTCGACCTCCTCGCGCGTCTCGACGTCGAGCCCGTTGTGGTTGAGGAACGGCATTTCAGCGCCGCGTTTCGACTGCACCACCGCGTACACGTGCTGGCCGCCCAGCCGCACCATCAGCGAAATCGGACTCGTCCGATGGACCTCCAGGCCGAGGAACTCTTCGTAAAATGCGCGGGTGAATTCCAAGTCGCGAGACTCGAGCGTCCCGTGCGAGAGAAACCTGAGATGGAGCGCAGGCGCGGGCTTCGCGGACGCCGGCGATCGTTCGGCATTCTGGCTCATAGCGATTCCCCTTTGGAAAGTCCCCCAGCGTTCTTCTCCTGCGCCGGAATTCCATTGCAGAGGCGAACGCCGAATTTACTTACCTCAGGTTGGCGTGATAGATTCGGTGGTATCGGTACAGTCACGATTGGAGAAAACGATGAGCGCAACGGATCAGAACTCCGGCGGATGCCCTGTCGAGCACGGAAAGCCGGAAGGCACGCACATGCCGGCTGGCCTCATGACCAATCGAGACTGGTGGCCGAATCAGTTGGATCTGAAGGTTCTCCATCAGCACTCGCCCTCGTCGAATCCAATGGGCACGGCGTTCAACTACGCCCAGGAATTTAAGAAACTCGATCAGGATGCGCTGAAACGCGACATCATGACACTGACTACCACCTCGCAGCCCTGGTGGCCGGCAGATTACGGTCACTACGGGCCGTTCTTCATTCGCATGTCGTGGCACAGTGCGGGCACGTACCGCATCGGCGACGGCCGCGGCGGCGCAGGCTCCGGCACGCAACGCTTCGCGCCGCTCAACAGTTGGCCCGACAATGCAAACCTCGACAAGGCGCGCCGGCTGCTGTGGCCGATCAAGCAAAAGTACGGCAACAAACTCTCGTGGGCCGATCTCTTGGTGTTGGCCGGCACGTGCGCGCTCGATTCGATGGGATTGAAGTCGTTCGGGTTCGGCTTCGGACGCGTGGACGTTTGGGAGCCCGAAGAAGACATCAACTGGGGCGGCGAGGACACGTGGCTCGGAAACAAGCGCTACACGGGCGATCGCGAACTTGCGAACCCGCTTGCGGCCGTTCAGATGGGCCTGATCTACGTGAACCCGGAGGGGCCCGACGGCAAACCGGATCCGATCGCTTCAGCGCGCGACATTCGCGAGACGTTTGCGCGCATGGCGATGAATGACGAAGAGACCGTCGCGCTCATTGCCGGCGGACACACGTTCGGCAAAGTCCACGGCGCCGCCGACCCATCCAAATATGTCGGCCCCGAACCCGAGGGCGCCGGTATCGCGGAGCAAGGTCTCGGCTGGAAAAACAGCTTCGGCAGCGGCAATGGCGACGCGACGATTACCAGCGGCCTCGAAGGTGCGTGGACGACGGCGCCGGCGAAATGGGACAATAACTACCTCGACAACCTGTTCAACTACGAATGGGAACTGACGAAGAGCCCGGCCGGCGCTCACCAGTGGACGCCGAAGGATGCATCGGCCCAGGGAACCGTACCCGATGCACACGATCCATCGAAGCGACACGCTCCTATGATGCTGACGACGGACCTCGCGCTCAAGCTGGACCCAGCCTATGGGCCGATCGCGAAGCGCTACCATGAGAACCCGGCGGCGTTCGCCGACGCCTTCGCGCGGGCGTGGTACAAGCTCACGCATCGCGACATGGGTCCGCGCTCGCGCTATCTCGGCAAAGCCGTTGCGGCGGAGGAACTGATCTGGCAAGACCCCGTTCCGTCTGTCACCCACGCGCTCATTGACGATAAGGACATCGCCGCACTCAAGAGCAAGATTCTGGCATCGGGACGTTCGATCTCGCAACTCGTGTCGACGGCTTGGGCGTCGGCGGCGACCTATCGCGACTCGGATAAGCGCGGCGGCGCGAACGGCGCTCGCCTCCGCCTCGAACCGCAGAGAGATTGGGCCGTCAATCAGCCCGCGCAATTGGCAACCGTGCTTGCCACGCTCGAGGGAATTCAAAAAGAATTCAACGCCGCCCAATCGGGCGGAAAGATGGTCTCGCTCGCCGACCTGATCGTGCTCGGCGGCTGCGCGGCCGTCGAACAAGCGGCCAAAAACGCCGGTCATGCCGCAACGGTTCCCTTCACACCGGGTCGCACGGATGCATCGCAGGATCAGACCGACACGCATTCGTTCGCGGTGCTCGAACCGGAAGCGGACGGTTTCCGCAACTATCTCAAAACCGCATACACCGTTACACCCGAAGCAATGCTGGTCGATCGCGCTCAGCTCATGACGTTGTCGGCACCGGAAATGACGGTACTCCTCGGCGGTATGCGCGTCCTCGGCGCAAACGCGGATGCCTCGAAGCACGGCGTCTTCACGAAGCGCCCCGAGAAGCTCACCAACGACTTCTTCCTCAACCTGCTCGACATGGGCACAACGTGGAAGAGCGTCTCGGAAACCGAAGACCTCTTCGAAGGACGCGATCGAGCAACGAACGAGCTGAAGTGGACCGGCACCCGCGTCGACTTAATCTTCGGGTCGAACTCGCAACTCCGTGCAATCGCAGAAGTCTACGCATGCGACGACGCGCAAGAAAAATTCACGCGCGACTTCGTAGCAGCGTGGAACAAAGTGATGAACCTCGATCGATTCGACCTAGGCTAATCGAGCGGAACGGTGGCTAGGGACCATGACGCATGATGTAGCTGCCGCTCGCGTCCTTGTGGATTGAGAGCTCCGAATTGCCGCACGGCAATCAGGCTATGATGTATCGCTCTTTGGCGCGGGCATTGCTTTTCATTTGCGCTTCACGTACGTTTCGGCAACGAAGCCGGTGAATGTGACGGCCGCGCCGACCGCCACTCGAGCATGGCGGGGTGCAAGATTCCGGACTTCACCGAGACGAGCAATGACGTCGGCTAGCTGCTGCAGACATCTACGGACGGCGGCGCTCTCTTTCGCATCGTCGCCGGCGATCGGAACGAGCTCGAAACCGGCCGTCCGGCAAACGGATTCGACCAGCTCCTTTGCGCCGGCGATGGCGTCGTTCGGACTATCGTTCGCGAGGAGATACAGCCGCCTGCCGCGCTCATCGATCGACGCTAATTCTTCGACGCGCGTTACTGCAAATGCACTTGGGGCCGTGCCCGCCGGTCGAAAGACACCGTCCGCGAACACAAAGCCGTCACGCTCCGCGGCCTTCACGAGGAAATCTTGCTTCGACGTAGCGACTTCCTCAATCAACGCCCCGAGTGCAGCGCCGAGCCGATTGCGTTGTTGCGGATCGTGCTGATCTACGCCGGCGCTGCGCATTTTCGACGCCATACGATTAGGCGCCTGAAGCGAGGGCTTTGAGCTGATCGAATCCCTCGCGGACGATGTCGACCATTTCCCGGTCTGCCGGATCGTCGAGCCAGTGGACGAAGCCGACGTAAAACACGGCCATCCCCATATCGGCGGCGAGACTCGCCGCCGGCTCCGGTACTCCGCGTTGCCCTAAGGCCGCTGCGAGCGCCGCGGTAAGCGTCGCGCGTTTGATCAGTTCGCGCTCCTGGAGGTCCGCATGGGCGGCGACGAGCCGCTGGCGCTCACGGGCATAGGCGCGCCGTCCATGCATGAAGGCCGACATCGCTTCGACGGCGATCCGAACGGCCGCAATCGCCGGCAACGCGGGTGGTAGTTCGGCGAGGGCTCGCAAGAGCTCGTCCTGCAGCGCGGCGGAGCCGCCGAAGAGCACCTCGCGCTTGTCCGCGAAATGCCTGAAAAACGTCCGTTCGGTCAGCCCCGCGCGCTTGGCAATATCGGCGACGGTGATCTGATCGTATCCGCGCTCCAGGATAAGTTCGTAGGCCGCCCGTTCGAGGCGGCCGCGTGCATTGGGCTCCCAGCGGCTCATCTTCCCTATCATACATGATGACAGTGGCTGACATATGTGCTATTCTACATGTCAGTCACTGTCATCATCGGGAGAATCTCCTAATCATGCATGTTTTTGTTACCGGGGCCACGGGCTGGGTTGGTTCGGCCGTCATCGAGGAGCTGCTGGCCGCCGGCCACGCCGTTACCGGCCTAGCGCGGTCGGATGCGGCGGCGGCCACCCTCACGTCGGCGGGGATCGCCGTCCAACGTGGCAGCCTCGAAGATCTCGAGAGCCTGCGCGCCGGCGCCGCTGCCGCGGACGCCGTCATCCACACTGCCTTCAGCCACGATTTCTCGCGCTTCGCCGAAAACGGCGCGGCCGAGCGGAGTGCCATCGAGGCGCTAGGCGACGCGTTGGCCGGTACGGGTAAGCCGCTGATCATCACGTCTGGTGTCGCACTGATCGCGCCGGGACGCCTGGTAACGGAAGACGACGTCCGCGATCCGAGCGCGGTGCCGTTCCCGCGCGATCCCGAGACAGCGGCAAAGGCCGCGGCTGCGCGCGGAGTGCGCGTCTCGGTGATTCGGCTCGCTCCGTCCGTTCACGGCAAAGGCGACCATGGCTTCGTCCCGATCGTCATCGGGTTTGCTCGCGAACACGGTGTGTCCGCGTACGTTGGCGAGGGAAACAATCGGTGGCCGGGCGTGCACCGTCGCGATGCAGCGCGGCTCTATTGTCTCGCCCTCGAACGCGCTGCGGATTACGCCGTTTATCACGCGGTTGCCGAGGAGGGCCTACCGTTTCGCGAGATCGCCGGCGTCATCGGGCGTCATCTCAATGTACCGGTCGTTAGCGTCTCCGGCGAGGACATCGACAAACACTTCGGCTGGTTCGCGCACTTCGCGCAGATCGACGCGCGCGCAGCGAGCACGAAGACGCAGCAATTGCTCGCGTGGCATCCAACCGAACCGTCACTTCTCGACGATCTGGATAGCCCGGCGTACTTTCCGTCTTAATTTGCCTGATCGAGAGACCAGACGAGGTCGCGGGACATCCAACCGCTCGGCGGCGTATACGGTTTGGTTGCCGGGAACGGCGGAAAGAGCGTGCTTCCGTTGTCGGTACCGTCGTTCTTGATCGCGGAGAACGAATGGCAGATGATGCACGACGATTGTCCCGCTTTTAGGCCGACGTTCTCACCTTCGATCACCGAGTTGCCGAGAAGCGAGGGCGACTTGTCCGGATTGAAAAAGTCAATCTGCACGCCAACGAGCCGGTAGTTGGCGAATTGGGGTGCTAAGCCGGCTTGTTTCATCAGGGCGGTCGCGGCCGCCGAGAGTTGCGTCGTGCCGCCGCTGCTCGTCGGCGGCACTGATCCCCACGGATCGACGCAGTTGCCGAATGTCTTGCATCGTCCCGGGTTCGTTAGCATGCTCTGTGGCTCGAACGTTGCCCAAACCCAATTCTTGACCAGTTTCGATTCGATGTGTATGCCGGCCATCGCGTAGCACGTGCCGCCAACCGATTCAACGCGGAAATCTTTCGGTGGCGCGGTACAGGAAAACGGCTTCGCAAAGTCCGACGCCGGGATCCAGTCAACTTTGACTTCGACCGATGGTGCCGGGAAGTCAACGACGAATCCGGCTGCCGCGGCTTTCGCCTGGCCGGAATTCGTCCGCAAATTGTTGGCCGTAATAAATTTCGTGGTTGCCGCGTTCATATGCACCTCCTCGCAAATTTGCGTCGCAATCAATCCCTGCGGTGGTGCAGTCATCTTCTGACAACCCGTGTTTGCGGCGAACGGGGTCATCTTTCCGCGTTGCATATGGCCTTGGCGTAGGTGCTGCAGCACGCTACCGTGGAAGCGCCGGCTGCGCAAAAGCAGTGCATTCGCCCCGGTGGCAGGTGGATTGTAGTACTGGCCTTGTTCGACCCAATCTTCCCAAACGACGTGACCCCCACTTCCGGCGCAGTTAGCGGCAACAAAGAGCTGCCACGCCGTCTCTTCGTTCGTGGCGGCCATCGCCGTTGGAAATGTGCAGGGCGACAACGTCGCGGCAAGAGCGCTCACGCGACCGGCACTCGTCAACGTGCCGAAATACGACGTCGCTGATAAGACCAACGCGGTAACCGTTGCGACGACGACAAACGCCCGGACGCGCGTGGCGTTCACGGTTTGTACCCGCCGGTCATCCACTGCTTGAACAGCGTGATAGAGGCCGGCGACCACGCGGGAGCCGGCGGGGGCGGCATGCGTGGATGCGTTGTCCCATCCAAGCGATCGAGCACGGCTTGCGCGTTCGCCGGATCCGACATGTACGTGTAGTCGTCGAGGGGCACGCCACGGGCGGCCATATGCGGAACATCGGTCGTCTTGTCAAAAAGCGGAACAATGTCCGCGGCAAACGATACCGTCGGCATGCGTACTCCTTAAAAAGATTCGCCTCACACCGCCGTTAGCGTAGCCTACCGTCGCAGGCGCTGTCTACTCTACACGCCGCAACGGATCGTTCATCAGGAGGTATCCCGTAGGCACGTTGGATCCGACGCTGCGCTTCCCGACAATCGCCGCGATATGTTATGAAGAGGGCTAACCACTTATCATCCGGGAGTCAGTGAGATGAAAGAGCATTCCGGCGCACCAGCTCGCGGCGAGATCCTCAAAGTGATCGCGGGGCTGCCTATTATCGGTGCAGCCGTTGCCGCCATCGGCAGCATCGCCGAAGCTGCCGACAATAAAGCTCAGTTCAAATATCAGGACAAACCGGGCCCGGGCGGTGCCAAGTGTTCGCAATGCCGCTTCTTCAAGGCACCGCACGGATGCTCGATCGTTACCGGAACGATCCGCCCAGATGGCTGGTGTATCGCATGGGCAAGGAGAGTGGGGGGGGTGAAGCGGCGTCAGCCGATGATGCGGACGTCGGCGTCATCCATCACGTAGCGCGCGAACAAGAAGTCGCGAATCGAAACGACGGCGCCGTCTGCCCATTCGAGCAGGATGAAGAACGCCGACGGCCCTTCCGGTTCCGCAGCGTCGATGGCGAGAATCGCCGGACGGCCCTCGACGATGCCTGCGGTGAAACGCCACCCGCCCGCGGCTGCGTACCGGTGAAAGTATTCGCCGACCTCGGTGCGTCCCTGCAGTTGCAGCCGATTGACGAGATCGAGGCGCACGTCGTCGGCCAGCATCGCGCGAACAGCACCGAAGTCTTGAGCGGTGAAACGTTCGACGTACATTTCGAGCCGAGCGCGCGTCGGCCCATCGAGCAGCGGGCGCGCTTCATCGGGTGTGCTGCCTAGCTCGCGTAGACGCGCCCGGCCGCGCTGCAATGCCGATTTCATCGACGGAACGGTGCCGCCGACGATGTCGCAAATCTCCTGAATCGAATACGCGAGTACGTCCTTGAGGATGACTGCGCTGCGTTGGGCCGGCGGCAAGCGCATGAATGTATGCAAACCGGCGGCGAGCGCTAGCGGATCGGGCGACTCATCCTCCCGGTCGTCGATCATATCGAAGTCCTCGTTGAGGTCGGCCGTTTCGCGCCGCGCCTCATAGCGCAAAAAATCGAGCGCTGCATGGTGCGCGACACGAAAGAGCCATGAGGTTGGGTTCGTTACCGTCTCTCCGCGCCGAATGGCACCGACTGCTTTGACGAGCGCGTCTTGCAGAACGTCCTCGCCATTGATGACGGAACCCGTCATACGGGCGCAGTAGCGATGCAAGCGCGGGCGCAACTCGGCAACCAGCGTGGTAAAGTCGCGTTCGTCCACAGTCAGTCCTCAGCCGTTGAGCGATGTAATCCCGTTGACGCTGTCGATTCCGAAGGCGACGCCGCTCGCATAGGCGGGTTCGGTCAGAATCGTCGCAACATACTCGCCGTACGTTTTGGTGCTCAGCGGCGGTTTCTGATAGCGGCCGGAAAGAAACGCATCGGTGTCCATGCCGGCTCGCTTCGCGTAGCAGCCTGCCACGGTTTCGACCAGCTCGGTTTTTCCGATCATCTGCATCGGCGCGAGCACCTGGAACGTGATGCCGAGGTTTCGTTCGACGGAAATTTCGTTCGCGTACTGCGCCATGAACCACAGCATGCGCTTCGCTCCGGCATATGACCCGGACAACGGTGCCCCAACGGCGGCCGCGCCGCTGGAAGCGATGAGGACTCGGCTGCCGGGCGACAGCGGCATTTTCAGCGCGGCTTGGATTCCAACGAAGCCGCCCTTGACGTCGTTTTCCCACACGACGCCAAACGATTCCCACGTTTGCTCGTCGAGCGCTGCCATGACCGGTATCGCTCCGGCATTAAGAATCAGGATCGACGGCCGCACTTCGGCGATCGTCCGGTTGACGAGGGACGGATCCGCAGCGTCGCCGACCCGGATCGTGGCGCCCGCATCGCGAGCCCCCGAAGCACGCGCCGCATCGCGGCCTACGGCGGTCACTTCTGCGCCGCGCGCCGTCAACGACTCGACAATTCCCAGTCCCAATCCCCTGGTACCGCCGGTGACGACGGCCCGCGTTCCACGTAACTCTTGCATCGTTTGTGCCTCCTTCGTGTGTGAGCTTACGAAGAAGTGACGTCTGGGGAGCTTCAAACGAATCGGTCCTTCCGGGCTTTTTCGCGTAACTAAACGCGATTCGATTCAACGGACGAGGGCAGGTCGGCCACGAGCCATGCGGCCGCGGCGATCAGGTAGTTTTCGCTGATTTCGCTCCAGTTGGCAAGCATCGCCGGGTGCGCCGCGATCTGAGGCACCCACACCAGCACCCCGAAGAGCACAATCATCACTGCCAGCAGGCGCATCGCGAGCCGCGCTTGACGATTGATGAGCATGGCGAGCGCCGCAAGCGCAAACGCGATCGTCGTGAGGTTCGTCAAAAATACCGGGTTCGGCGGAATCCACGCCGGCACCAAGCTCGCCGTGTATTGGAGATAGACGACTTGCGCCCACGCAAAGGACACCGCGCAGACGCCGAGCCCAAGGCGGGCCGCTCGGCCGAACACGATCGCGCGCGCGGCATCCGTTTCGCTCGCCGCGTACACCGCAAGCGCGCCGCATACAATAGCCAACTGCTCGAAACAGTTGATGTACCCGCCGGGTTCGGCCGGCGCGGCGATGATGCTGCTAATAGCTCCGAGGACGTACAACCCGTAAATAGCGCCAAGGACGATCGACGCCGGGCGCGCAGTTCGCGGAAGCATCATCGCGATTCCGCCCGCAATCTGAGCGATGACGAGACACCAGGCGACGATCGGGCCAAACGCGTGGAGGGGCAGCAGGCGCTGCCACATATCGGAGTCGTGCCAAATGAGCGAGACGACGCCGAAGAATATCGCTGACGCCCCGAACAGGATCCGCGCGTACATCCTGAGGTCTTCGAAGCGGAGCCGGGCTTGCTCGCTCAATCCGTGACCGGGTAGAGATGCCAGCCGTGTTCGAGGAGGATCTGCACCATGGCGGCTCCCGCGGGAATCACGGTAAATCCGGGCAACACGTTCTTCGTCCAATCGGCGATGATCTCGACCTGCGTCAAGCCGCTGCTCGCAACGAAGCGCGTCGCCGTCCCCGCAATCGCGTTGTGACAAACGAGGAATGAAGCGCCTCGTTTGAGCAGCGCAGCGGATGAATAGTCGTGGAAGATCGAGTGGGGATCCTCGGGGTCCGCGTCGAGGCTGAGGTTCGATGTCGCGCGTGCCGAGTAGTTATAGTTCGCGACCTGGCCCGAGAGGTTTTGCAGCTTGAGCATCGTGGCGATACGGTATTTCTTCCACATCGCGTCGTTGAGCGCAAAGACAACGCTCGCAGCGATGATCACGCCGCAGGCCGCCAGTTGTTGGCGCGCAGGGCGCGGAAGGAAGGCGAACTCGAAGGCCGTCCAAGCGTTGGTCATCTTTTCGTAGAGATTCACAACGCCGGGTGGACCGTTCAAGGTCGCATCGCTCAGGAAGCACTGGCGGTGTTGCGCGCGCTTTTCGACGACGTCCATCATCGCGGCGAAATCGTAGTGTCCGCGGGGCAGCAGGGGGAAGTTCGGGACTCCGCCCGCGTCCGCGGCGGCAGCCGCATCCACGGCTTCAGCCGGGATGCTAGCCGCACCCAACGCGCCGGCGCTGAGCGCGCTCGTAACCATGAACGTCTTACGTGACGGCATGCGGTAAAATCGGCGGGCGCGGCCGGAATTGCCTGCAAGCGGGGCTCACGTTGCCGCATAACGCGCGCATACTTAAGGAAAGATAATCCTCCGGCGGCCTTTGTGAACGCGATATTCACCTCTCAATCCGAAGTGTCGTGTATGCTCTACAGCAAACCCTCACAGCGAAGGACGAGCAAAGTGACGAACGACGCGCGAACATTGCTCCGGCAGTTGCACGCGATCCGCGCCGAGATCAGCGCTGAGGCTACCACGCAATTCGAGGTATGGCGCCCGAGCATTTCGCGCACTGCATTCATAGCAAGCGCGCTGAACCTCGCGCACTATCTCGCGCTTCGGCGGCGGGATCTTCGCGAAGTCCAGCTGGCACTAATGCCGCTGGGTTTGTCGTCGCTCGGACGCTGCGAGAGTCACGTCTTGCCTAACCTGGACGCGGTGATCGCCGCGCTAGGTCGTGCTACCGGCGAAACCGATCCGCGCCCATACCCGACATCCGCGGAGTTCTTCGCCGGCCAGGCCGCGCTGGGAACCGCAGCAGAAGAGCTGCTCGGCCCTCCCCCGGACGCACGGACGGTGCGCATCATGGCCACCCTCTCGACCGAAGCCGCCGCCGATGCGACGTATGTGTACCGATTGCTCGTCGCCGGTGCTAATGTCATGCGCATCAATTGCGCGCACGACGATGAAGCCACGTGGCGAGCGATGGTCGCGAACACCCGGGCCGCCGCGAAGAAACTGGGACTTACGTGCCCGGTGTACCTCGATATCGCCGGCCCAAAGCTGCGGGTGGACGACGTGCGAGTTTCCGGCCACCATACCGAACGCGAACCGCGCGTACGAGTAGGCGACCGCGTACTGCTCGGCGATGCCGACGTCGAGCTCAGCAAAGACTTCAAGATCGCCTTATGCTCATCCATCCCGCGGCTGGCGTCGCGCGTTGGGGCCGGAGCACGCGTATGCATCGACGACGGCAAAGCCGAAGCACGTGTCGTTGACGAACATCGCGGTGCACTCGTGATTGAATTCGTCCAAGCCCCTCCCAAGGGCTTGCGAATGCGACCGATGCGCGGTCTTAATTTTCCCGACAGCGAACTCGGATTACCGGCGATCACCGACAAAGACCGGAAGGACCTCAAATTCATTGTCGCAGAGGGCGACATGGTTGGTTACTCGTTCGTCAACACGCCCGATGATGTCGCGCAATTGCAATTTGAAATCCTAGGACACGCCCGCGTCGCGAGCAAGCCGCTGGCGATCATCCTCAAAATCGAGACGCGTTCTGCGGTGCAGAACTTGCCGGCGCTAATCGTTGCTGCCGCAAGACGCGATCCGGTCGGTGTGATGATCGCGCGCGGCGATCTCGCAGTGAATATCGGCTACCGCCGCTTGGCGGAGATCCAAGAAGAAATCCTCTGGCTGTGCGAATCGGCGCACATACCGGTAATTTGGGCGACGCAAGTCCTGGAACGCCTTGTCCGGGACGGTGAGTCATCGCGTGGCGAGTTCACGGACGCAGCAATGGCGGAGCGGGCCGAGTGCGTCATGCTCAACAAAGGGCCGTATATCGCCGAAGCGACGACAGCCCTCTCCGAGGTTTTGGGGCGGATGGAAGGGCATCAGACGAAGAAAACATCTCGGCTGCGCCCGCTCCACGCTTGGGATACCGCCGTGAACTAAGCTTAGGCTAGCTGCTTGAGCAACGTATCGGCATCGGACACTTCGAATTTACCGGGCTCCTCGACGTTCAACTGCACGATGCGGCCGTTGTCGACCAGCGCAGAAAAACGCTTCGTTCGCGTGCCCATTCCCGGGCCGCCTTGCTCGAGCCCAAGCGCCTTCGACCACTCGCCCGTCGCGTCGCCCAGAAAGCGAATCTTGCCGAGCGCTTTTTGCTCGCGGCCCCAGTGCGCCATCACGAACGCGTCGTTCGTGGCCACGCACCAGACTTCGTCGACGCCGGCCTTCTTCAGGGCGTCGAACTGTTTCAAATAGCCCGGGACATGCTTCGCCGAACACGTTGGCGTGTACGCGCCCGGCACACCGAAGATCGCGATTTTTTTGCCCTTTACGGCATCGGCGACCTTGACGTCTTTCGGTGCCATAGCGCACTGCGTGGCGGAGTCGAATTCCGTGGTCTCCTTCAACTCGCCGTCCGGTAGCTGATCGCCGGCCTTCACTGACATACGTGTTACTCTCCCGTCGTTGCAATGTGTCTGGGCCGCCCCTTCGCGCTGCATCGATGACCTCCCGGCACTGCGTCTCGCTACGATGCACAGCAACCAGCGGCCATATATGCCTTGACAGGTATATTCCGCTTGAGGTATGCTCGCCTCGTTGGAATCAGTGTTCGAAATTATTGCCGAGCCGAACCGGCGCGCGATCTTGGGCCTGCTGGTCACCTCGCAACGGTCGGTGGGCGAGATCGAGCGTCAGCTTCGCATGTCGCAGCCGACCGTATCGAAGCACCTGCGGGTGCTGCGCGAAGCGGGCTTCGTCGAGTCCACCGTGGACGCGCAACGCCGGCTCTATCGCCTCAAGCCCGAGCCTCTGCGCGAGGTTGAAGCGTGGCTGGCGCCGTTCCGGCAGTTGTGGTCCGCCCACGTTGACGCACTCGAGCGTTATCTCGACCACATGGATACCGCGCCACCCAAGAAGCGGAAGAAAAAGAAACGCTAGATGAGCGATCGCGAAACATACGTACCGGGTTCGGCCAATATGGCGCAGGTTCGCAAGGACGGCGAGACGTGGACGCTCGTTCTCGTGAAACACCTACGCCATCCGCCGGAAAAAGTCTGGCGCGCGCTTACCGAGCCGGCGCATCTGCGCGAGTGGGCGCCGTTCGATGCCTCTGGGGATCTCGGCAACGCCGGAACGGTGACCGTCACTTGGGTGGGATCGACCATACCGCCGTCGGCGCGGTGTGGAAGTGGTCCAATTCCGCGCAGACCATGCCGTCCTTAGGAACGATTCCCCACGGGGTCTGGCTCGGCATGAGCATCGTGGAACTGCTCTGTGTTGTCGGTTTGATGGTTCCGGCAATCAGTAAGCGATTGGCTATCCTAGCCCCAATCGCCGCGGCTTACGTGGTCGCTGAAATGCTGTTGTTTTCGGGAACGGGACCGGTAGCTGTAGATGGCGCAGACGTTGACGATGCTTCAACCCAATGTGTCATCCGTAGCAACGCCATTCTAACGGCGCCTCACGGCTCACTTCTACGCGGTGGCTCGACGGCAAGAAACCGATTTCCGTCAGGATCGCAGAAACAGAATTGCGCGGGCTGCGGATCGGCGATCGCGACCATTGTGGACAAGAGCCCGGGGCGCGAAGCTCCCGAGCGCCCCACGATCGGATCGACCCTGGCACCCGCGGCACGCAACGCTGCGTGCGTGGCAAGTCCCTCCGCCGTCGAATCGCATGCCAATAGCGTACCCGCATCGTGAGGAAACGAGCAGATGCCGTCGGGCTGACGTTTTGAGGCGGAAGCTTGCTAACATCAACGTTGAGGATGCGATCGACCAGGCCGCTCAGACGCCATGCGCTGTAGGCGGCCGCTATGCACTAGGTGGCAGGATGCTGGGTCCGGCCGCGATGCGAACGCTTGGCGCGTAAGCGCTGCAGGCGGCGTTGGCGCCGGGCGCCCGTGCGCGCGGCCGCGATGACGGCGCGCGCCGGCGCATCGTAAAACCGAAAGATATCGCCGAAATCCGCATCGGGGTTCTTATGATGGCCGTTATGGTCTTCGGGGAGGACGAGCCCGATCGCCCGCGCGACGCGCGTGAGCCACGCCGGGCTCTTCCACCCGAGTTCGCACGTGTGCCGGTACATCACGTGCAACTGCCCGAGCGCGAGTCCCACGAGCGCCCCAGCGGTCGCCGCCGGCCCGAAGCGCGTGAGCCCGGCGGCGAGCACCAAGTACGGCAGGGCACCAAGAAATCCGTCGAGCACGATCGCGGGATCGACGGAAACGATGGAGTGCTCCCAATACGAGCGGGTATTATCGTGATGCGTTCGCAGGTGCAGCTTTCCCCAGATGTGCTGCGGTACATGATAGAGCATCGTTGAGAGGAGGTCACCGACGACGAACAAGACGGCGAGGGCAGCGAAAAATACTAGGACCTCATGCCAAGGAATTACCACTTCGCAAGGACCTCATCGCCGAAGCTCGCTTGCCAATCCGCGCCGTGCGGAATGAAATCATCGTAGGCGCGAACGTTGCGGTAGCTCTTCGGCTCGGTCCCTTTCGGTGCGCGGCCGGCCTCGACGTCGCGGGTCCCTTCGAGCAACATCTGACGCATCGCGATGATGGCACGGTCGCTCGTTCCGAGGTGCTCCTTCGTTCGGTCGACGATCGCGCCCATGCCTTCTTGGAGGGCGAAGTCTTGCGTGTTGATGCCGACGATTCCCGAGTACGTCTTCGTGCGTTGCAGTTCGCGGTCGATCATATAGTCGTTCGAGGGGTTACGCTTGAGTTTGTAGCCGTCGAGCACGTCGTCTTTCCCGCGGCCGAGAAGCTTTTCAAAACGTTCGGCGATCTCCGGCGTAATGACCGCCTTCTCGTCGTACGCACACATGAAATTGTAGACGTACGAGGTTTCGTCGTCGATCGGCACCCAGAGATGCCCGTCGATTTTCGGCACCTCGGAACGGCCGCCGAAGAACGACTGGACCGCGCCGCGCAGTTGCGTGAACGGCATCATGTAGCGGTAGATGCGAACGTAATCGGTTTCCGCGTCGATCGTGCGCGTCGAGACATACGTATAACCATAGTCGGTCTTCTCAAGGTCGATCCTTGGGGCGCCATCCTTGCTCCGAAACCAGGCATCGCTATCGATCGTCTCGTTGTGAACGAAAGATGAGTGCGCCGTATCCAACCCGCCCTCCATGGCCTGCAGATAGTTGCAGGCTTCAAACGTTTTGGAGATGTAGCGATGCGTCGCAGGCGGACGCATCCACTCGTAATCCGGCACCGGCGGTTGGTGTTCGGGTGCTCCCATGTACGCCCAAATGAGTCCGCCCGACTCGTAGGTGGGGTACGCGGTAATCGTCACCTTCGTTTTGAAGAGCGAATCCGGCGGCTCCGAGGGCATGTCGGTGCACTTGCCGTGGCGATCGAACTTCCATCCGTGGTACACACAGCGCAAGCCGTGCTCCTCGTTGCGGCCGAAAAACATCGGCGCGCGCCGATGCGGACATGCATCTTCGATAAGGCCGACATCGCCGTTCGCGTCGCGAAAGGCGACGAGATTTTCGCCCAGCAGCCGAACCCGAATCGGCGCACCATCCGCGACCGGCAATTCTTCAGCGAGACATGCCGGCAGCCAGTACCGGCGTAACATAACCCCCATCGGAGTACCGGGTCCGACCCGCGTCAAGCGTTCGTTGTCCTCAGCGCTGAGCATCGCTTTATCATCTCCAATTCAACGTGTGCGTTTGCTCGGAAATGTTAGAGAGCGCATATGAAGAAAACGTCCGCGAGTCGTGAACGCGCCTTCACATATCGATGGCTTTCGAAGAAATCGCTCGCCCACTTAGGTAAGCCTACGCGAATTGCGATGGGTTTTCGGAAGTTGCAGGGAATACAAACGATAAAGCGACGACCGTTCTGGTCGCCGGCTTCGACACTTGGAGGGCATGGAAGCAGCAGATGTCACAGCGTACGGACTCCCTTTCGCGAGCGCAACTCATTGGCGGCATGCTTGGGACAGGGGCGCTCGCTGCGTGTGGAGGCGGAGTCAGCACCACCCCTGTTTCACCTGCCCCGACCTGTGCTACCGCATCGACGACCTCGTCTGCGCTCAACCAGATCTTTTCTAACTCAGCCTTCAATGGCTTAGACAAAGCGGCTATTGCAGCAACCTTTGACCATTCGTCGAATATTGCTGCGCTCGCTGCGGGATATCTCACCCAGAGCGGTCAGCAGATACAGACGGCCAGCGTGATTCGGAACATTCCGAGCGCCGGCATCGTGATCCAATCACCCGGAACGTACACGCTCGGCAATAACATTCTGTGGAATCCGAACGCCGTGCAGTGTGCGGCGATCACGATTCAATGCAGCAACGTGACGCTGAACCTGGCGGGTTTCACGCTGACGGCTTCCATCTCCGATAAAAGCCAGCAGATCGCCGGCATCCAGGTTGCGGGACCGGCCGCTAACCCCACGCTTACCAACATCTCGATCACGAACGGCACCATAGCAAATGCCCCCGAGTATGGGATCCTGGCGACGGGCGTCTGCGGTCTGAACATTTCGCGCATTACCGTCACCGGCGTGTGCATGCAAAACCTGGCCGTCCGGCTTTTGACCCCGGCCGGCATCCAGGTTACCAGCTCGGAAACCGTTACGATCTCCGACTGTAGCGTGACACAGATGAATGTCACGACGGATTCCAGCGCCGGCATCATGTTGTTCAAAACGGCCGGGGCAACGGTGACCAACTGCAACGTCACCGGGATGGTGAACAATGATGGCGCCGTGCAAGCCTTCAGCCTCATCGCATGTATCAGTGTGACGACCACCGGCTGCGTGGCGCAGACTCTTCAATCACACTTCAATGGAAACACGCTGACGTCCGGCCACACGGTTCTTGGATTCTGCCCCATCTTTTGTCTGAATCTCAGCTACGTCAATTGCACGGCGTCGGGGTTGACCGGATGTTGTGATGACTGCCACGGCATGTCGGTGTTCTTGGACGCGCAAGTCACCGTCAGCGGATTCAAAGCGGACAACGTCGTGGACGGCGTTTCACCGTCGAACACCGGGGCCAAGGCGACGGGACTTGAGGTCTTTGGTGTAGGCGTGACGGTGACGGACTCTGCTGTGAGCAACATCAAGGCGATTAACCCGCAAGACAAGCAGTCCACGGGATTCAGCGCGTGGGGACTCGGTATCCAATTTACGCGGTGTACGGCAAGCAACATATCGGTAGAAGACGATCTCGGTACGGGGTCGCATGGTACGGGCTACGGCTGGGCACCCGACCCCCGGGCGATCTTCGCTTACTTCGGCGCGCTCTTCGTTACGTACACGGATTGCTCAGCAGATCACTGCGATGTGGCCTTCGATACGTGGTACCACGTGAACTCAACGTGGATACGCCCCGTGTATACGAACTCCACGATCGGTTTTCTCGTCGAGCCAGGCGGGACGCGGGGATTGTCTGCAAATGCTTGTTCCGAGTGTGATCCACCGATTTCGGTAACGCTGACGAACATCGAGACTGGAAATACGTTCCCGCAGTAGGCCGCGCCGCGATGCGCCCAAGGCTGTTACTCAGGTCACAGGCCGACGCGTAGTCCAACGCCAATCCCGCCATAGTCGTGCGGACCATCACCACCGAACCGCAAATGTCCGGCGCGCGAGAGAGCGCGGAGGCGGCGGTGCGCCGTTTGCGTGAAGGCGACATGCGCATGGCCCGAGCGCTCGCTGTACAGGCGCTCGCGCACTCCTGCGACGACCCGTTCGCCGCGGGCGCCGCGCTGCTCGTCGCGCATGCAACGGCCGACGCCGCGCTCGTGAACGACGTCGATGCGGCGGCGTGCTGGGAACGCGTGCGGCGCGACGGCAACGTCGCTGCGATCGCATTCTTCGGCGGCGCCTATGCGAGTACGATCGGCGACGCGTTTGCTGCGCGCGAGATCCTCGAGGCGGTCTTCCGCAAAACGCCGCCGGTCGCGGCATCGATCGAAGCGTTGCTGGCGGCCGCCGAGTGCGGCGACCGCGCACTGGCAGCGAACGTGCTCGCGCGGATAGCGACGATCGCCGCCGATGCACCGCCCGAGTTGCGCGCCGTCGCGGCCCACGCAGCGGCGTTGATCGGCCGCACCGGTGACGACGCTGCAGGCGCGCACACCGCCGCGATACAGGCTCAACGCGACTACGCCCGCGCCGGCTGGGCATACTACGCCGCACGTGCGGCCGAACTCGCCGGCGATGCGCGCGCAGCGCAGAGCGCGTACCGTCGCGCCGGCGCCGTGCACGACGTAGCGCGCCTCGCCGCCGCCGAACGCCCCGACGCCGCCGATACACTGTCCATGCTCGCGCGCCGCGAGCGCGACGTTGCCACGCTGATCGCTGCCGGACTCGCCAACAAAGAGATCGCGGCGCGCTTGAACATCAGCGTCAAGACAGTCGAGAAGAACGTCACCGCAATCTACGCCAAGCTCGGCATCACACGCCGAGTTCAGCTGGCACGCCTGCTCGCGCCGAAGCCCGATCGAGAAGCCGTGAACGGGAACCTGCCCGAACCGCTGACGCCGTTCATCGGCCGTGCCGACGAGCTCGCCGATGTCCACGAACGCACGCGACGCAACCGTTTGCTCTCGCTCGTCGGACCAGGCGGCAGCGGAAAATCGCGCCTCGCCTGCGAGCTCGCGCGACGTGAAGCCGGTACACACGCCGACGGCACCTGGTTCGTCGACCTCACCACGATCGCCGACGCGAATGGGATGTGGCCGTTGCTGGCCGTGACGCTCGGCATCGCGCGCGATCCGCAGCGCTCGCTGGATGCGACGGTCGTGGCGTGGCTCGCCAAACGCGCCGTGCTGTTCGTGCTCGACAACGCCGAGCACTTGTTGCCGGCCTTCGGGCGTGCCGTGCACGCGTTGCTGCAAGCGGGCCCGGGCGTGCGCATTATCATCACCTCGCGCGAGCGCGCCGGCGTGTTCGGCGAGAACGTCTTTCGCGTCGGGCCAATGCGCCGTGCCGACGGCACCGCGTTTTTCCGCGAACGCGCGGCCGCGGCCGGCGCGTCCGTCGCTGACGAGCGGCTGGCCGAAACGATCTGCGATCGCCTCGACTGCATTCCGCTGGCGATCGAACTCGCCGCCGCGCGCCTCTACGATCTGTCGCTCGAAGCGCTAGCGAGCGCGGTCGAAGGTCACGTGCCGGTGCTCGCCACCGACGACGTCGGGATCCCGCCGCGGCATCACTCGATTGACGCGCTGGTCGAGTGGGGGTACGAGCCGCTGTCCGCCGCAGCGCAGCACGCGTTTCGCGGCGCAGCGGTTTTCAACGGCGCATTTCCGCGAGCAGCCGCTCAAGCGCTGCTCGGCGCCGACGCGCGTGTGCACCTCGAACGGCTCGGCCGCGCATCCCTGGTCGAGGTATTGCCGTCGGGCGGCTATCGCATGCTGCAAGTCGTGCGCGACGTTGCGCTCGCGAAGCTGCGGGCACACGGCGAAGACGGCGCGGGCTTCCGCAATTTCGCCGCCTATTACGACGAGATGCTCGCCGTCGCCGATGATGAGTGGTTCGTGCGCCCCATCGGTTCGTGGCTCGAGCCGCTCAAGGCCGACAGCCACAACATCCTTGCCGCTATCCATTGGTCGCTCGGCCAAGAACACGATCTCGAACGTGGCGTCCGTATGACGGCCAACGCCGCTCGCATCTGGTCGGAACTGGCCCGTGAACCCGAGCTCGAACCATACTTGACGAAAGCCCTACAACATGCCGAGATCGCACCGGCACGCGTGCGCGTGCGGCTCTGGCTCGCGCGTTCGCGCGCACTCGACATCATGCGCGCGGGTGCACAAGCCGTCGAGGCGTCGCGTCACGCTTTCGCCGACGCCCTCGAAGGCGGCAACGTCGTTGACATCGCGATGTGCCGGCTCGCGATCGGTTCGGCGTCGGCTACACTGCGCGACATCCCCACCGCACGCGAACATCTCACCGCCGCGCTCGAGATCTTGCGCGAGCAGCGGCTCAAACGCCCCGAGGCCTCAGCGCTCACCGCACTCGCGATCATCGCCGAGACCGACGCGCAGCGCGCGGCCGATTTCCGCGATGTCCTCGCGATCGCCCGCGCCCTCGGCGACCCGTTGCTCGAAGCGATCACGCTGAGCAATCTCAGCATCGTGTCGACTGCGCTGGGCGAGAGCGAGACCGCGCGCACGTTCTCGCGCGAGGCGGCGGCGATCTTCGAACGGCTCGCGGCGCCGATGCGGCTGGCGCGCGCGCGTATCGATCTCGCGCGCGCCGAATACGCGTGCGGAAACCCCGACGGCACGGCCGAAGCAGCCGGCGCGGCGCTGCGGTACTTTGCGACACTCGGCGCGCCGCTGTTACGTGCCGAGTGCGCGACCTGGATCGCCAAAGCGCGCGCCCCGAACTCGCCGGTGCTCGCGGCGAGCTTCTGCGGCTATGCCACGGCAATGCGCCGAGCAGGCGGCGAGAACGTGAGCGATCCGATCGAGGACGTGCTACGCGAACGCCTCGGCTCGGAACGCTTCACCACGCTTGCGGCGGAGGGTGGCGCGCAGGACGCGAGCGCGCTCCTCGACGCGCTCAGTGCTTGCGGAACAGACTCAGGCTGCCCTGACTCGTGACGCCGAACGTGTAGGTGACCTGGGTTTGGCTCGAGATGATGCCGGTGCCGAAGCGATAATTGCTCTCGGTCTCGGTATACGTCTGACAGATCCATCCGACGCCGCCCGGCACGTAATAATCGGTCTGTGTGCGCACGCGGTACTGGAAGTTCGGGATGCGAACCGCGGCTTGCTGGTTCACGATCTCCCACGCCTGCGTTGCGATGGTCGAGGGAACATTGCACGAACCCGGGATCGCAACGAGCGCTTCGGTATAGTTCCAAGCGTACAGCGGCTGCACCGGTGATGCGGCGCCCGGATACCAGTCAGCCGCCGAGAAGGTCGAGGCCGGGGCTGGTGAGGGGCTCTGCTGGACCACCGGAATCACGTCGCCGGTCCCCGGCGGCGTCGCGGCAACCGGCAACCCGATCGTCGTCGTCACGCCGTTCTGCACGTTGGTGCCCGTTCCTGATGCCGTTTGCGTAAGCGCGATCGTTCCAGGCGCGCTCTCGCTGAACGATGTCGAGTCGTCGGCGTTGAGCTGGAACGTTGCGGTCTCCGCTTGCGAGAACACTTCAGTGAACGGCACGAAGCTGTTCGTCCAGGTCGTGCTCGCGTGCGGCAGCACGTCGTCCTGCCACGCACCCGCAACCGGATATGTGAACGCGATACCGACCGTGCCGGCGATGTTATCGGTAATCGGCGAGGTGAAGCCGCCGTTGTTGGCGTCGGTCTCGTTTTCTCCGTACTGATAGAAGATCGAGCCGGTCGGGGTCAGCGTGTTCGCGCGGTAATCGTCGAGCGTTGTAACCTCGGGCGGCGCGCCCGTGACCGGGGAAGTCTGCGTGTATGTGATCACGTGGTTGGTGTCGGAGGTGGCGACACCGTTGAAGGTTGCGCCGCTGTGCACCGTATCGACCGCGCTGATCGTATACGCATAAGCGGACGGATTCGGTGACGGCGTGCCGCGAGCGTTAAAGGTGGTGATCGTCGCGGTGCCGCTGCCATTGAGCGTGCGGCTGAGTCCGTAACCGGCGAACCGGTCGGCAATGTACTGGAAGATTCCTGAACTGATGTTAGCTGCAGTTACGCCGCTCGCGCTTGCGCCGATTTGCGTCGCACCTGCCGGCAGGCCGCTGATGGCGAGCACGCCGGTGTTGGCGTCGCTCGGCGCGTACGTGAGCGTCACCGCGGTCGCGGGCGACGTCACGGTCGACGTCGAGAGCGTCGTGACGCCCGAGGCGTCGGCATTGATCAGCGTAATCGAGTTCGCATACGGGTCGCCACCGACGATCGTCGCGCCGCTCGCGTCCTTTGTCGTGATCACGACCGGGAGCGAGGTCGCATAGCCACCGGGAATCACGTTGTTGCCGTTGGTCACGCTGACCGCGATCGAAGCGACGACGCCGTCGAGTACGATCGGGATCGAGTTGCTCTGCGCGGCCGTCACGGTTCCGGCGACCGTCGCGGTCGAGAGCACGCTGCCGCTTCCGTTCGCGCCGGCGTACAGCGTCACGGCAAACGTGTCGCTGCCGATCGGCGCCGAAACGACGATCGTACATGCGAGGCCGCCGGTGGTGATGCTGCTGCAGGCGGGTGACGTCGTGCTGAGATTTACCGTTACGGCCGGCGCCGGGGCCCCGTTGCCGTTGGCGACGGCAATCGAGATCGATTGCGCGTTGGGCGAGACGAACGCAGGGTTGCGCGCACTCGCGGCGCCGCTCGTACGGGCCGGGATCGTGAGCGTGAACGTCGCATTGCGGGTGCCGCTTGCGGCGCGAGCACCGTTCGGTGACGGCAGCGCACTGCTCGTACCGCCGCCCCCGCCGCAACCGACGACGACCGCCGCCACTAACAGACACAGCAAGACGAGATAATTACGCACGTCGATCCTCCGCGGACAGGGGCGCTCGCATCGTCACTGGACGGGGAGCGTGGTGGTGGTAACCTGCACGGCGATCGTCGCCGTACGGGCCTGCGTATCGCTGACGGTGATCGTCGCGGTGCCGGCCGCGACGGCGGTGACGGTTACCGTCGTGCCGCTCACGGTCGCGGTCGCGACCGACGCGTTCGAACTGCTCGCGCCATAGCTGCCGGTGTAGCCGGTCGGATCGGCGATCGTCGAGGTCGCGGTCGCACCCGATGCGAGCAGCGAAACCGTGCTCGTACCGAGCGTGAATGGCGTGGGCGGCGATGGTGCTGCGGCCGACGTCGTCGCCGGCGCGGGAGTCGGTGCGGCGGCCTGCGCGCTTACCGCGTAGACGGCCAGCGAATACGGTACATTTGCCGAAAGAGTTACGGGTACGGCGGGGCTCGGCGCGGCGAACGTCAGCGAGGTCGCAGCCACGGTCGCGGGGCCTTCGAAGTCGAGTTGCCAACCCAGGGACGTCTCGAGCGGGTTGTAGAGCGCGAGATAGTAATTCGCGGGCGGCAAACCGGACGGAACCGTGAACGTGAAGCCCGGTGCGTTCGGCGCGGTGAACGTCGTCGACGACGCGACGTTCAGGTAGAACAGCGTCGAGTGCGGCGCTACGCTCAGCACGGCTCGCGACTGCGTGCGTTCGAGTTCCAGCGCCGGCACGCCGGCGCCAAGCGCCGTGTTCGAACTCGCGAGCGCGATCGCGAGCGTCGTACCAGCCGGAATGCTCGCCGGCGCGCTCAGCGAGAGCGTGCCGCCGTACGGCCCCGCCGTTGGCAGCGCGACGGCGATCGTGCCGTTCGTTTGCGGAGCCGACGCGAGCGACGTCGTTCCAATGGCCCCAAACGTTCCCTCAGCGGGCAGCGGTGGCGCAGTCGGACCCGCCTGTACAACCGGGGTCGTGGTGGTCGCGCCGCCGCAGCCGGCGGCGACGGCCGTGGCGATGACGAGTGCCACACGCCAGGCGGCGGATCCGTGCCGGAGCGATTGCGGTACGTGCATGTCCGCAGCCTAGCGGTACCCGACATGCTGGCGATATGGGGGAAATCCCTACCGTTGCGCGCGCTCGGCCGGCAATGCTTTCGAGTCAGGGGAATCAGCACGTCCTTCGAGCGGCAACCCGCATTCCGGTCTCGAACGGTTGCAGCGATGCGACGAACCGATTTCTGCCGGCAAGCCGGCGCCGCGATCGTTGCCGGCGTGGCCGGCGCGCCGATCGGCGCGACTGCCCAGACGCCACTGCAACCACTGCGGATCGTCACCGCGGCAACCGAGATTCCGGTCAGCATGATCAACGCGCGCGACCTGGGTTACTTCAAGGACGCCGGCATCGACGCGCAGATCTTCTCGCTAACCAACGGTCCGGCCGGCATCGCGGCGGTTCTCTCCGGTTCGGCCGACATCGGCTTCACCAGTTCACTCTCGCTCGTCGTTGCCTACGATAAAGGCTTGCCCGTAACGGCGGTCGCCGGCACGGACCTTCATCGTTCGACCAATCCGGTCCAAGGCGTCCTCTTAGCCTCCGCGTCCGCGCCGCTGCACACGGGCAAGGACTTCAACGGCAAGACGGTCAGCGTCCCGGGACTCGGAGGCACCCAGAACTACGCGGTGCGGGCGTGGGTCGACGCCACCGGCGGTGATTCGTCGACCTTGCGTTTCGTCGAGATCCCCAACTCAGCGGTCCCGGCGGCCATCGTTGCGGGACGCATCGATGCCGGCACGACCGACGTGCTGACGCTTCACTCGTCGGGCTCGCGCGCACTGCGCGAGGTCGCCAACGTGTACAATGCGATCGCGCCGAAGTTCCTGACCGGCGTCTGGTACGCGACGGCGCCGTGGGTCGAGCAACATCACGATCTCACGCGAACGTTCATCACGGTGTTCCAGCGCTACTCGGCGTGGGCCAACAGCCACCCCGCGGATGAAGTCCGCTTCTATGCAAAGCAAAGTGGCTTGTCGATCGAGGATCTGCAGGGGGTGCCACGCGCTGTGTTCGAGCCGACCTTAACGCTCGAAGCAATGCAGCCCATCATCGACGTCGCCTTCCGCTACGACGCGATCAAGCGACGGTTTCCGGCGAACACGTTGCTCAGCAGCGCATCGCGCGGGTAGCGTCAGCTCAGTTCGAGCGCAAGTGCGCCAAGCTGCTCGATCTCGATCTCGATCCGCTCGCCGGGCGATGCCCAATAGACGACGGGCAAGCTGCCGGTCAGTACGACGGCTCCGGCGTCGATGCGTTTGCCGAGGCGCCCGCGGCAATTAGCCATCCACGCGAGCGAGTTCAGCGGATGGCCGAGCACGTCGGCGCCGACGCCGGCGTGTTTTACCACGCCGTCCGCACGCGTAACGCCGCGCAAGGCAGCCAAATCGAGGGCCTTCCAATCGCGAACGGCATCTCCGAGTACGAAACCCGAATGGAACGCATTATCCGCAACGATTGCGGGGATGCCGAAGGCGCTGTACGCGCCGCCATAGCGATCATCGACGAGTTCGATCGCCACATGCAACGAGGCGACCGCATCGGCAGCGGCTAGCACATCAACGGTAATCCCCGGACCACCGAGTGGCCGCTGCAGAACGAACGCCATTTCGCATTCAATCCCGAGCCGCGTGTACGCGGCGTAGGGAATCGTCGCACCGGGTGCTACGCGTCCGTGCGCGAGCAGTGTTCCACCGACCGGCGCGTGAAGTCCGAGTGCGGCTTGCATCTGCGGCGTCGTGATGCCCACTTTGAAGCCGACGCTCGGTCCCCATCCGGCCGCCGACAGCCGCTCGATCACGGCGGCCTGCACACGGTATCCGTCGTCCTCGGATGCCGGCTTCAACTCGGCCGGCATATCGGCCACGCTCAGTCCAGAGAGCCGGCGTTGCGCGATCCAGTCCGATGCGTCAGTTTCCATTGATGGTGACGACGACTGACTGAGCGGCGTAGAAGCTCAGATCGGACGAGTAGGAGCACGCATCGTCGTAGGGGATGCCGTACACTCCGGCACGTTGCGTCGGGCTAGGCGGCGTAGTTGCGTTAGGCGGTATATTGGAAACGGGCGTCAAGTTCTTATGTACGGCGTTCCAGAGAGCCGCCGCGTATAGGTTTAGATACGCATTCGTATTCGTATACAGGTTGAGGAACGCCCCATTTCCGGTGCATTCCGGCTGCGTTTGGTCGGCGCTGCTCGCGGCATTGAAGAGGCCACGGTTGATCGCCGTCGAGACGTAGTTTCCGATTTTGCCTGCCAGAATAGGGTATGCGACGTTCCCGGGTAGAGCCGCCGTTTGCAGTTGATTGCTGACGCAATAGTCGAGCGACGTAGGCGCAACGAATGGACCACTTTGCAGCAACACAGAGCTGGTCGCGGTAAACCAGGAGGTAGCCGTTGTGCATGGCGGTCCCTGCTGGTTGTTGACGGCCCAATAGATCTGATTGAAGGGCGATGGGAGCGTCGTCACTATGGCGCTCGCGGACGCTGTCGCGATCCCCGTGCACGACGTAACAACGGCCGGGTTGTAGAAGTTAAAGTTTTCGAAGTTCGGGTTCGTTGCCGGAGTACCGGTCAAATCGACGGCGCCGTAGATCGGCGTTGCGCTCGGGTTGATGCCGTTGAAGTTGCCGCTAGCGGCCTGCCCCCCGATCTCCATACAGTTGGTTGGAGTCCAAGCATCCCACGCCGTCTCGATCGCGCTGTCGAGGAACTCGCCGCCAGGTGTTGGGGGCTGACCGCCCGGCGAGACGAAGCCGATGACGTTGGGATTACCACCGGGTGTGAACTGTACAGCGTTTGGACCAATAATTCGGGTTGGCCATTGGGTGAACATCACGCCGGCCCAGGGCTGCAGGCTCGCTGCGTACGAATGGACCGCGCTCATGAAACCCGGCAGTAAGCCGCTTGTTTCGAAGGTGGACGCTCCACCCTGCGCCTGAACTCCGTTGACCTGGATCGTGTAGTCGAGCCCAATCATCTGAATCTGGGTGGTGTTGATGTCGAGCGAGGGCGACGGATCATTGAACGCCGGTGACGTGTACTCGAAGTCGTCGAAGATCGTCGGGAAATTCGTGCCGGCGGACATCGCCCACGGCTGCAGCGCGGTCCCGTTTTTGATGGACAGCGAGCCGTTCACCGAAAAGTATACGCGCGCAGAGACGAGATTCGGTAGCTGAATGACTTGGCTTACGCTGCCGCCCGTGAACGAACCACCGTAGAACGGGATTCCCGGAACGGCACTGGATGTTATCGGCGCCGTATCACCGGCCGCGTCCGTGACGTAGACGTTGTTCGTATTGCTATAGATGTAGATGTAGACGTTGGCCGGACAGACGTTCGGGGCTCCGCTCTGGGCTGATGAATCGACGACGAATTGAAGGGCAATGTGATTTGCGTTGATCGGCGCGGGGCTGGGCAGCGTGCTTGGTGGAGCGGAGTGTGGGGCGCACTGAGCGGTGGCTGCGGCAAGTTGCTGCGACGTAGTGAACAGCGCGAAGGCATATGATGTCCCGGCCTTCAGTGTAACGCTGCCTGTGGCGGCGGGGAATGCTATCGTGTGTCCGCTGACATTGCCGGGGCCGAGGATCGTAAGCCAGCCGCTTGCACTCTGAGCCGGATCGTAGAACGCGACCCACGCCGACGAACCGGCCGCTACCGCGGTCGCCGACGGCAAGGTGAACGTGAAGCCCGGCGTGGAGCTGAATGTCAGATTCGTGGTGGGTGTCAGCACGACGTATACGAGTGGGGTCAACGTCGCACCGATGGTTTTGGGAGTGCGCTTCATTGACGAGAGCGACGCTAGTCCCGACGGAAGACTCGTTGTTATGCTAACCGCGACGCTGCCGCTACTACCGTCCGACGTAATTGGGAGCGTGATATTCGCGCCGTAGCCGGAGGGATGCGTAACGGAAGCGCTGCCGGGAGCTGCTCCGGCAGTGACGGTCGCGCTCGGATTCGCGAGCGCTGACGCAGGCACCGGAGTACTGTTCGTGCTCCCGCCGCATCCGGTGAAGGCGAAAGCTAGTACCCCGAAGATCGGAGCAAAGCAGACCAGATACCGGCGCAAGGCAAATACCGTCCCTTTTTCGACAACGAGAATGCCGGAGTCCATAATGGCCTCGGATCCAGCGGTTTAATTTGCACGCGTACTAGCACGCCAATTAGCGGTTGATGCGTTTCATTTTTTCTTCACCTGATCGTCCCCGCGTAACCGGCGAGCCGTGCTCGCCGATCGGACCGTAGCGTCGCCGGCGCATCCGGCGCGGCCGACCACGTATCGTCCGCGCCGTTCTTCTCCCAGTTGCCGCGAACGTAGCGATACACGCCGTCGTCGGCCGCATACACGTTCGTGCCCAGACCAGGAATGCTGCGCGGGCCATGACCGGGCGGCGGGAGGCGTCGCTCCAGCATCGCACTGCGTGGGTTGGCGGCAGCGGCTTGCATACGCGCGTAGTACGTGTCGTTGTAGTTTCCGTACGTCGGCAAGCTCGGCACCCAGAACTCGTCGCCGTAGTAACCCGGCACGTAGTATCCCGTGCCGGAGACGTAACCGCCCCACCCGGCGCCGAAACCCGCATAGTAGCCGCTGGTCGCGGTATTGTAGTACGAAGCACGATCGCCGGCCGAGAGTTCGCCTGCTCCGAAGTTCTGATAGGCGACCTCCGGTTGCGGTACCGGCGTCGCCTGCGGCGCTGTCATCGCGACGCCTCGCGCGTCGTAAATATGCACGAACGTCACGCGATAGAGCGGCGAGCTCTCCGGGATCGTATAGATCACTGCCGGCACATACGCCGCCGCCTTCCACGGCCCCATCGCGGCCGTCGCCGTGAACCACGCTCCGTGATCACACGCGAAATAGCTCGCGGCGCCAACCTTGATGAGATCGGTCGTCGTGTTCACGGCGTACTGCAACGGCGTGCCCGCAATCGGCGCGAAGACCGGTTCGCCCGTCGCGTAGGTGACGGTCAATGTCGCGGTTTTCCGATCGACCGTCGTGACGAGCGGCGCTTGAGCCGCGTTCGCCGCATAGAACGCCTGCGTCGTGCCCGGCACGGAGATCAACACGCGACCGCGCGGACTATCTTCGGGAATCTTCTTGAAGTCGGCCGGGAGCCGCGTCGAGGCAAACGTCCAAGGCCCGTTCAGGTTGGCCGCCGAGAACCAGCGACCGGCGAGCAGCACGTACCACAGCGTGGTGTCGCGCGAGAAAAACAGATCGCTCCGCGTGTTGGTGACGTAGCGAAGCTGCGTTCCAGCGATCGAGGCAAATTGCGGCTGGCCCGCGATCACGATCAATGCCGAAGGCACGGTACTCACGAAGATATGCGGCACGGTCGTCCCACCTGGTTTCGGCGCCGACAAGGCCGCATGCACATGGCTCAAAGGCCCCGTCGATGGGATCGCGGAGAAGCTCGCCGGCGCAACGGCCGGCGTGAACGGACCGGCAGAGCCGGGGGAAGCGTACCAACCGCTCTTGGCGTGAACATAGTAGAGCGCCGACCCCGGATCGTGGACAATCTCCCAATTCGTGTTGACGGCATACGTCAACGCGGTGCCGGTGATCGGCGCGAAGACGGGCTTCCCGTCGAATCCGATCAGCACCGCCGGCCGCTGGCTCACGTAGATCACCGGCGGATTCGTGCGCACCGGAACCGTGCGTGGCCGCTCGGATCGCGGAATGCTGGAGAGCACCATCGCCAGTGGAAGCAGCGGCTTGCCTGCGAGGTGCAGGTTCGTCTTTAGGAACGCGTCGAGCGCCGGCGTCTCGGCCACGCTCGCGGTCGGCCACGCCGTCGCGACGAGCTTCGGGTTCACGAGCGAGACCATGCCCGCCGGAACGTCGGCGCTGGCTAGCGACGAGAAGCGCAACACGCCGTAGACCGGAGCGGACGCGCCCGGCAGTGTGATAGCGATGGCTGCAACGCCCGTCATCGACGTGTAGTTCGGCCACGAACGCACCTGCGGCTCCGAAAGAACGATCGTTCCGCCACCCGCCGTGATCGACATTGGCCAGGTATCCCGGCTCACCGCCACGGTCGGCGCCGCCGACAGCGGCAACAGCGACGAACCGACAAGCAACGCGATCGCAAAGGCGATCTTTGCAAATCTCACAAGCGCATTCATACACCGCTCGTTAGAAGTCTGACGAACGAAGCCCTGGCCTGATCGAGGGAATTCAGGTACAACCGCAAAGCCCATAAACGTGTTGCCGAGCACGTACATCTTCACGATCCTCTTCCTCGCCATGGGTCCGTTGAAGACGATACCGGTCTTCTACATGCTAACGCGCGAGAAGGACTGGGGGTATCGGCTCCGCGCGGCCCTCTATGCGACGCTGATCGCCGGTGCGATCGTGGCGCTCGTCGCCTTCAGCGGCGTCAGTACGATCCAGAGCTGGCACGTTTCGTTCGCTGCGCTCAAGATCGCCATCGGCGTGCTGCTCATTCGCTCGACGCTCAACACGCTCTCGACGCTGGGCGCCAAAGGCGGCGGCGATCGGACGGACGGCGAGGAAGGCGCTCCCGTGAGCCCCGCAGCACTGGCGTTCTCACCCCTCGCCGCTCCGACGATCATCTCCCCGACCGGCGTCGTGACGATCGTTCTTTTCCTAGCGCTCACAGAAAGTAATCACGCGCTCCAGCTCAAGGTCGACGTAATGCTGACGATCATGCTCGGCCTGAACTTCGTCTGCATGCTGCTCGCCGGTTACATCGTGCGCTTCGTGCGCATGACGACTCTTGAGATCGTGGGCTGGGTCTTCGCTGCGCTGCAGGCAACGCTCGCCATCGAAGTGATACTCAGCGGATTAAAAGACGCCGGTTTCGCGGCGCACTGAGTTTCCCGCCAGACCAACTCACCTCGCCGCCGACGACCCATGATCTAACAGCGACGTCAAGAGATCTTCCATGTTGTCGAGGTTGGCCTCGATGCCATCATACGTGGTCATATGGTCACGACCAATCTTGTCGCGGAACGCCATCGTCCACGTCAACGTCGTCACTCCATGAGCTTCGCGCAAATCCATCGACTCGACGGCCTCCGCATTCGGCCACCCTTCGAACAGCCACGTCGCGACGGTCCCGGTCGGCGGCTCGACGTGCGAGTAGGTTCCTCGAAACGAGCACTCGGCTCCGTCGTTGGTCACGAACACGAAATGGTAGTTTCCGCCGACCCGAAGGTCGATCGAGCATACCGTCACCGTCTCCCCAAAGGGAGCGAGCGTTTTTCTCACATGCTCCGGCTTCGTCATCACGTCGAAGACGAGTTCAAGCGGAGCGTCGAACTCACGAGTGATGACAATCGCGAGGTCATTCGGAAATTCGATGACTCCAATTTGAGCAATTTCGGAATGATCGCGAGTATAAGCCAAGCAAAGAGCAACGTCAACGTCTCCGGCACGACGCCCCAACGGCGCGAAAGGATATGTTCCATGATCGATCTACGCGCAGTTCTCGGGCGCGCCGCTCTTGTTGCGATCGTCGCGTGTTTCACGACCCCGGCGACGGCGGCCGGAGTCCAGCCCACAATCGCTCTGCCTGCGGGCAATATCGCGGGCGTCGCAATCGACGGCGGCGCAGCCTTCAAAGGCATACCGTTTGCGCAACCGCCGGTAGGCGCACTGCGCTGGCGCGATCCGCAACCCGTCAAGCCGTGGAGCGGCGTATTGCAGACGGTGGCGTTCGGGAATTCATGCGCGACCGAGGGTAGCGAGGATTGCCTCTACCTAAACGTCTGGGTTCCGCAGTGGCCGGCGCGGGCCCGCCTTCCGGTCATGGTGTGGTTTCCGAGCGGTGGCAACTTCACGGGCGCAACATCGGAAGCCAAGTATCAGAGCTTATCGATACCGCAACACGGCGTCATTCTCGTCAGTGCCGCATATCGCCTCAGCATCTTCGGGTTTCTCGCCCATCCCTCGCTATCGGCCGAATCGCCACATCATACGAGCGGTAACTACGGCTTACTCGACATGATCGCCGCGATGCACTGGGTGCGCGACAACATCGCGCGTTTCGGCGGTGATCCCGACAATGTCACCGTCTGGGGTGAATCGTCGACGTCGCTCGATCTGAACGTCCTGCTGACCTCGCCCCTCGAACGCGGACTATTCAAACGTCAGATCACTGAAAGCGGTCCTGTTATCAATCTACCGGCGCTAGGAGAGGGCGAACGCAAAGGCGTCGAGACAATGGCGAAAGTCGGCATCGCGGACGGACCCGATGCACTGGCGAAAATGCGCGCGCTGTCGACAGCTGAAATCTGGAAACTCAATGGAACGGCACTGGCGTGGGTCGGTCCCAACCTCGGCGTACTCGTCGACGGATACGTCTTTCCGCAATCGCCCTTCGTCGTGTTCCAAAATGGTAAGGAAAACCCGGTCCCGCTGCTGATGGGTAACAACGCGCGCGAACTGCAAAGGCCATTCTTCCCGATGCCAAACGGTCTGGCCGGCGCGATCGACGAGATGTATGGTCCGCTTGCGTCGCAAGCGCGAGCGGTTTACGCTGTCGGTGCGGCTGCAGAACCCCCGCCCGACCCGCGGCTCGGTCCGATGCTCGCGCAATTTGCGACCGACACGCAGTTCCGTTGCGGTACCGTCGCCGAACTGCGATGGCACACACAGGCCGGCAACCAATCATTCGAGTTTGAGTTCGATCGCGTGCCGCCGGGAAAGGAAGCCAACGGGGCCGTGCACGCAAGCGAGTTGCCCTACGTTTTTGGCACATATGCATCGCTCGGCGGTTTATCGAACGACGTCGACACCCGCGTCTCGGCGACAATGGAACAGTACTGGACCAACTTCGCAAAAACAGGTAACCCAAACGGTCCCGGACTCCCGCAATGGCCCGCCTTCGATCCGCAACGCCGCACATACATTGAGTTCACTGACAACGGACCAATCGTGCGCGCCAACCTCCGAGCCGCGGCTTGCGACCTGTATGGCCGCACGTTAGAGTACCCAACTCACCTGTAGGACCCAGAAAAAGCGAGGCTCCCAGTTGGTGACCCCAGCGATCGCCGGGGCCACTTCTTCATCGTTTAACGCTCGAGCGGTGCGACGCGGCGTTCGAATTCGCCTCGAAAGAACGGCGCTGTCTCACGATTTCACCGTTTTTTCGCAAAGCTGAAGATATTGAGATTCAACCGCACTCTTCAAAGATACGGATCGAATGGTGAAAATCTCCCACTTGAAGATGACTTCTGGCCGGATATGCGTCATGGAAAATATGGAAAAAGCCCAGCAAATGCTGGGCTTTTTGGACGTTGGAGGATTTTTCCGAATTGCCACTCGAATCATTACACCATAGCGCTTAATTTCACCAAATCGGTGAAATTTCAGACGAAATAGTGTGACCGCCCTAAAACGGCGCTGTCTCACTGTTTCGCTGAATTTCACCATTTCGTCGGAAATCGCGCGAATTTCACCATTCCGGAAACATGCTCGACTAAGGGAACGACCCGCGTGCTTCGTCTCTAGGTATTCGTGCAGCCATTTGGGTACGTAGTGCATCACTGAACGAACCTTCTTGGCTAGGAGCTGATTTGACCACATCATCATATGGCGGGGGAACGCTTCCCAAGGGGGTCCGCTCGCGCATGATCCATGGGGTCAACAGCCTCGACGTCCATATTCTCGAGGCCGGTTACGAAAGCCCCGGCCGTCCGCTCGCGCTGCTTCTGCACGGCTTTCCCGATTTGGCTTACGGCTGGCGACTACTCATCCCAATTCTGGCTGACGCCGGATACCATGTCGTGGCGCCCGACCAGCGGGGTTTTGGCCGCACCACCGGTTGGGTGAACGGCTATGACGCTCCTCTAGAGCCCTTCAGCGTGTTGAATATGACGCGCGACGCCCTCGCATTGGTTTTGGCTTTGGGTTATAGGCATACGACGATGTTCGTCGGGCACGACCTCGGCTCGCCCATCGCGGCCTATTGTGCGCTAGCTCGACCGGACGTCTTTCCCTCGGTGGTACTGATGAGCGCCCCGTTCCCCGGTCCGCCGGCGCTTCCGTTTAACACCGCGGATAGCGAGGTGCCGGCGGTTCAACCGAATTCTGCTAATCAGAAGTTAGCGGCCGCGCTGGCGGCGCTCGATCCGCCCAGAGAGTATTATCAACAATACTTGAGCAGACGGCAGGCCAACGATGACATGTGGCGCCCCGCTCAAGGCTTACATGCGTTTCTTCGTGCATTTTTCTACGTCAAGAGCGCTGACTGGCCGGGGAACAAGCCGCATCCGTTGCAGGCGCGGACCGCCATAGAACTTGCACAAATGCCCACCTATTACGTCATGAATCTTGGCGAGACGATGCCTCAGACCGTCGCTCCATACCAACCTTCCGCCGCCGAGGTTCTAGCCAGCAAATGGCTCACCGAGCCGGAACTCTCAGTGTACACTGAGGAGTATGGCCGCACTGGGTTTCAGGGCGCCCTGCAGGCTTATCGCGTCTATTCCGATCCTGACCTAAACGCTGAGCTGTGCCTGTTTTCGGGCAAGACGATCGATGTTCCATCGCTCTTCATCGGCGGAAAGAGCGATTGGGGTACCTATTCGGCGCCGGGCGCGGTCGATCTTATGAGGACGAAGGCGGCAACGAGGATGAGTGACATCGAACTGATCGACGGCGCCGGTCATTGGATCCAACAGGAGCAGCCGGTTGGGCTCAGCACACTCCTGCTCGATTTCATCAAGCAGGTAGGTGGGGCGGATCACGCCAGCGGTTAGTTCGGCAAGGCGTGATCCACGGTCAACTAAGCCGGAGCCACGCCGGTCAGTTCACAGCCCGTAGGTTTCCAAACCGCGGGATCTAGCAAAAACATATAGGTTAGCATCGAGTGATGACACGCGATATTGTTTTGAACTTTGTTCGTGTCGTCGACGGGCACGTATGTGTCAACGTCGCAAAAGCCCCACTCTGTTGCCGGAAGCGTGGGAACCAAATCAAAGAGTCCGGAGAAATCCGGGCTCTTTCGTATTCCCTGACAACTTGGGCATGGTGAAAGTCGAGCACTTGGATGTGCATCAGGTTTTGCGGCTGTTCCGGGAGCAAAGCGAAAAAGCCCAATAAATATTGGGCTTTTTGCTGTGCTCTACGTCTCCGCGAAGATGCCCGCGTGCATTTCACCATTTCGAGGTGAAATTCGGTCTCAATAGTGAGACAGCCGTCAGAACGGCGTTGTCTCACAGTGAATGGGAACTTTCACAGTGAATCGGTCACCCGCCTCGACTTTCACATTGATTCATTTTTACCATGAAAAACTCGCTCTTTGCTTGCATAGTTCCCGCATTATCTGGTCATGGTTGATGCCCAGCGCCTGAACGTTCCGAGGTTCGCCTTCATCCATTCTTGCTTATGGAACATCGAGGCCGCAACATAGGGCCTGCCATCGAGGCACGCGTCGTGAGCACGACGGAACTCGTCCGGAATGGCGGCGAAGGCACTGGAGATAAACTCGGGCGTGATCGCCGAAACCCGTGCGATAACCGCCGCTCTAATGGAATCGGTCCAAGGCGGGCGCTCAGGTTCGAACATCCGAGCTTCCTCGAATTGATTGAAGTCCGGTGGCTCCCGGAGTTGATCTTCATGTAGGCAGTCGCTGTTGTCGAACAGGAACAGCCGGCCATCCGGGGTGACCATGAAGTTGTGCCACTTATGGTCCCGTTGGCCGATGATGACGTCGACGATTGCCATGCAAAATACGTCGACGATGTAGTCCTCAGAGCGCAAGAACGTGCCCAGCTGGTCGCGCAATCTTCCGTGCTCCATCCGATGAAATGAAGTCAGCAGCGGCTCCCAGATGCCGGTCGGGCGAACAAACATCGTTCTGAAACCCAAACCGACTTCATTGGTCCTGATGCCGGCCTGCGAATAGATGAGCGAAGCGAGGGCTTCGTTCAACGGAAACGCCGCACGTCGGCCTCTCTCGACTGCCAGCGTATGCGTCGGCAGAGAGACTTCATTCAAGGCGCCCGATTTAGCGACCCAAGCTTCGCCCGTCGGGTCATTGAGGAACTGCTTGACGTGAACACCGTTGGTGTCGTACGGCCGCATGTTCCAAGTCGAGAAATCCTCGTCTGTAAACGCGGTTAGTCGACGCTGCTTGGCTTCATCCCAAATTGTCAGTGTGGCGATTATGAATAGCCTACTTCAACAACGTAGGGCGACCACTTCGTGATCGTCGTGGGAGGATTGGGTTGGGGATAAGTTTCGGTGTTCGCTCCGTTTCGAATAAATGTCGTCTCCGCGCCGCAATGCGTGCAATGCAATCCGAGCACGATGCTCCTCGGTGGGTTACCCTCGTCGTATTCAAATGCCGAACCATCCCTGTTCGCTATTGGCTCGACGACAGGGCCGTCACGGATCAAGGCTCGTTGACACCCGGAACACGGAATTCTTTGAAGAAATCGAACCTGCACGTACATAGTATTTCCCGTCAATAATCGATGGAAGCCCACACCCGTTCTAGATCGCCCAACGCGCTTCTCGCCAGAGCAAAAAGCCGGCCGTTGTGCGGCTGGCCTGGTGTTGCTAGTTGCTCGTGCGCGACACCCGCTGGTGCCGTCCTCGACACCGTCGTGTGACAGTCGGTCTATCTCGAACGGCCGATCCATCCGAGTCGCCTGTCATTTTTTTGGCTGCGGTTGGGGGGCGGGTTTTGCACCCTCTCGTAGCGGGTCGCCGGTTCCGGTCCCCTTAGGATCTCTGCCACCCTTTTCGTCGCTCATCGTTGTCCACCGTATTCGTCGTCATCTGATTTTTGCTGCGTTTGCGGCTTAGGCCGCGGCTTCGGCTCCGCTGGTAGCCGCATCTCCATCATGTCGTAACCTTGTGGAGCCGGCCTGACATCACGTATTTCTTTGTCGCTGACTTTTGGCTGCGCGTTTGCCGCCGGCGCAGCCGGACTCTGAGCATTCGGAGAATTTTTGTCGCTCGCACTCACGCTGTTTTCCTCGATTAGCCCGGCCTAGACTATTTTTAATGTCGCTTTGGAGGTAATTCCGGGCGCACCTGCCCCAGTAGCTTTGACGAGCACGAAGTGCAGCGGCTCTGGTGAAATCGCAAGGTATCCAATCGTAATTGCCACCGTGTAAAGCACACCGAAAACG